>ERZ795047.714-NODE-714-length-39357-cov-9.156404_pt1 | contig 39357 bp, 34 predicted proteins | sample MGYA00375131_ERZ795047 | MGnify/ENA primary metagenome ERZ795047 (study PRJEB30176, sample SAMN05720228) | activated sludge metagenome | isolation source: Anaerobic digester | place: Japan | collected 2015-05-20 ...
GAAAAAATTATAAATGAGCGAAAGAAAAATCTATTTTAATTTTAAAAGCCAGCTATATTATCTCTGATTACATAAGTCCCCCTCCCAGGGGGATTTAGGGGGTGAATTAAAAAAAGGGGGTGTCTTGTCCTAAAAAAAGTTGACAGTTTTTAATTTAATCCTGATATAAGTTTCCAAATTTTTTTCTTCTCCTGTTATACTATTTCAGTGCAAGTAATAATTAAGTCCCCCTCCCAGGGGGATTAGGGGGTGAAAATAAAAAATGGGGATTAGGGGGTGAAAATAAAAAATGGGGATTAGGGGGTGAATACAAACCAGGGTAATTAGGGGCTCCCGGGAGCACTTTAATTTTGAACTTATCTCACGATGCATTAATTTTACAGAAAACCTTTGAATATGATAGTCACATGTGTTTATGTTCATGTAAAGCCTGATATGGTTGATGCCTTCATAAGGGCGACAACAGCCAACCATCTCGAGTCGGTTAAGGAACCCGGTAACCTGAGGTTTGATTTTCTTCAGCAGGCCGATGACCCCTGCAGGTTCATGATCTATGAGGCATATGAATCGGATGAGGCAGCTGTAGCACACAAAAACACCCCTCACTATCAGACATGGCGTGCTACAGTTGAAAACATGATGGCAGAACCACGTAAGGGATTAAAGTATAATATTTTACAACCATCCGACAGGTCAAAATGGTAAAACCATTTAATTTTTCACGTCTGCCGCTGATTTATTTCGGTCAGGGAAAAATCTCCCAGCTTCCGGTTATGGCAGCAGTTACTGGTAAGTCGGCTCTTGTTGTAACAGGTATCCCATCGTTCGCCACATCGCCGGTTGGAGAAAAGATTTTTTCTGCTCTTGAAGAGAAGGGTATAAAAACAGACCTGATCACTGTTGAAGGTGAACCTTCCCCTTCGGTTGTTGATGGTGCCGTATCGGGGTTTTATGAAAGAAAGCCCGACATGGTTATTGCCATCGGCGGGGGCAGTGCCATAGATACCGGTAAGGCAATCTCGGCGATGCTTCCCCTGGGACACAAACTTAGAGATTACCTCGAAGGTGTCGGTACGAAAGAGCACCCCGGTGTAAAAGTACCGTTTATAGCTGTTCCCACCACTGCCGGCACAGGCAGCGAGGCTACAAAGAATGCTGTTATCTCCGAAGTTGGAAGAAACGGGTTCAAAAAGTCGCTCCGGCATGAAAACCTTGTGCCCGATGTGGCTATAGTCGATCCGCTTCTTACGGTCAGCTGCCCGCCGGAAGTCACAGCCTCAAGCGGTATGGACTGCTTTACGCAGCTTACTGAAGCATATCTTTCAACAAAGGCAAATCCTTTTACCGACGCCCTTGCTTATGAAGGTATTAAAGCAGTAAAAATGTATCTGTTAAGAGCATACCAGAACGGTGAAGATATAGATGCACGGACGGGTATGGCTTTTGCTGCCCTGACTTCGGGTATATGCCTTGCCAACGCCGGACTTGGTGCCGTTCATGGATTCGCCTCGGCTGTTGGTGCACTTTATCCGGTACCACATGGTGTAGTTTGTGGTACACTCATGGCAAAAGCTAATGAGGTTACTGTGAGAGTATTGCGCGAAACCGGAAGTGACCCTCATGCTCTATACAGATATGCCAGACTCGGAGAGTTATTTCTGGAAGAAAAAAACAGGTCGGAGGATTACTATATCGACGGATTTATCAACTTTCTTCATGAGCTGACAGAAAATCTCAATTTACCGTTATTAGGTAAATACGGGGTTGAACCTGATGATGCAGTAATAATATGTGAAGGGACAGATATAAAAAATAACCCCGCAAGACTCTCGCAGGAACAGCTGAAGGAGATTCTCATCAGCCGTATATGAATAACCATCATGGTTAAAAACGCATGGTTCAGGTTTTATGAAGAGCTGAACGACTTTCTTCCTCCAGGCAGAAGAAAAGTCCTTTTACCTTATTCTTTTACCGGGAAACAACAGGTTAAGGATGCGATTGAATCTTTCGGCGTCCCGCATGTGGAGGTAGACCTTATCCTTGTAAACGGCAAATCGGTGGATTTTTCATATATCATCGAGGATGGCGACAGAATTTCGGTCTATCCGGTTTTTGAAAGTATTGATATCTCAAAGGTGACACACCTGCGTGAGAAACCGCTCAGGGAAATTAAGTTTGTGCTCGATGTCCACCTGGGCAAGCTGGCAAGATACCTTCGCCTGTGCGGGTTCGATACTCTTTACGAAAAAGACTACACCGATGATGAAATAGTCCTGATTTCATCATTCCAGAAAAGAATAATCCTTACCCGTGATAAAAAGTTGCTGAACAGCAAAAAAGTAACACATGGTATATGGATCAGATCCCAGTATCCTGAATCGCAGCTTAAAGAGGTTTTTGACAGACTCGATCTGAAAAGCCTTGCCAGACCGTTTACCATATGCCTTGAATGCAATACTCAGCTTATTAATGTCTCAAAGGAGGAGGTTATCGACTACCTTCCGCCAAGGACAAAGGAGTATTATGATGATTTCAGGAAGTGTCCGGGCTGCGGCCGCATTTACTGGGAAGGATCACACTTTCAGAGGATGAAGGAGTTTATTAAGGTTTTTACTGAAGGTTCAGGAAAATAATTTTCAGTTTAAAAGCTATATGCTATCTTTAAACAGAACAGAATATAAATTAAGCTTTTTATCTTCTTTTTGCCCCTCCCGACCTCCCCAGATGGGGAGGAGTTGCCCCTCCCGGCCTCCCCAAATGGGGAGGAGTTGCCCCTCGAGGTTAACTGTGATGCACACTATAAAATCCTTCCCCCACCTGGGGGAAGGTTGGGATGGGGGCAGATACAAGGCCGTGATGGGGGTATTAGACAGGTAAGACAAAAACTTAAAAAACAATTAAATTGTATAAATTCAAACAAATATATTACGGACTTAACCTAAATCTTAATACCATGAATACCAGAAAACTAAACTGTTTGTTTTTGTTATTACTGCTGGCTTTTTCACTGAGCAGTAATGCCCAGCTTCCAAAAGAAACTGAAGCTCAGAAAGCACAGCGGATGAAATGGTGGACCGAAGCAAGATTCGGTATGTTTATTCATTGGGGGCTTTATGCACTGCCTGCACGCCACGAATGGGTAAAAAACCGTGAAAGAATGACCAATGAACAGTACCAGAAGTACTTTGAAATGTTCAATCCCGATCTGTTCAATCCGCGTGAATGGGCACGTATGGCCAGGGAAGCAGGAATGAAATATGTCGTGCTGACGGCAAAACATCACGAAGGCTTCTGTCTGTGGGACTCAAAGTACACCGATTACAAGTGCACCAACACGCCGTTCGGAAGAGATATCATTAAGGAGTTTGTGGAAGCTTTCAGAGCCGAAGGCCTGAAAGTGGGATTTTACTATTCACTTATCGACTGGCATCATCCCGATTATACAATCGACAGGAACCATCCATTGCGACAGGAAACCGACTCGGCGTATGAGCGCCTGAACAGGGGGAAGGACATGAGCAAATACCGTGAATACATGAAGAATCAGGTAAGAGAATTGCTAACGAATTATGGTGAAATAAGCATTATCTGGTTCGATTTCTCTTTCCCGGGCAAAAACGGGAAAGGAAGAAACGACTGGGACTCGGAAGGCCTGCTCAAACTTGCCCGTACCCTTCAGCCAAACATAATTGTTGACGACCGGCTCGACCTCCACGATGTTGAAGGCGGATGGGACTTTGTCACTCCCGAACAGGTGAAAGTTGATAAATGGCCCGAATATAACGGCAAAAAAGTGCCATGGGAAACCTGTCAGACCTTCTCTGGCTCGTGGGGTTATTACCGCGATGAATATACATGGAAGAGTACGGCCCAGCTTCTTGAATTGCTTATCGAATCGGTAAGCAAGGGTGGCAACCTGCTCCTTAATGTAGGTCCGACAGGCCGTGGTACCTTCGATTACCGTGCGCAGGAGAGACTGAAAGCTATGGGCGAATGGATGAAATTCAACAGCCGCTCAATATATGGCTGCACACAGGCACCCGACGAATTCAAAGCACCGGCCAATACGCTGCTTACATATAACCCTTCAACAAAACGCCTGTACATACATCTTCTTGCCTATCCGCTTAACAGAATTATACTTGAAAATATGACAGATAAAGTGAAATATGCACAATTTCTGCACGATGCTTCCGAAATAAGATACAGCACAGTACAGGGCACAAATAACCTTGCACTTCAGCTTCCGGTTCTTAAACCCCCTGTGGAGATACCGGTTATTGAAATTTTTCTTAAATGATTCATTGATTATGAACCTCAGAAACACAGGCTTTTTGACAATATTGTTGGTAATCCTGCTAACTTCATCGCAATCGGGTGGGTGCAGAAATGAAAGTGCAGGCAAGAAACAGATTACCGCTGAAGAAGTCCTTCCATCTGACTCTACCTGTATTTTTGATGGTAAAACCCTCGACGGCTGGGAAATAACGAATTTCGGAACACAGGGACCGGTTGATGTGTCGGGTGGAAAGATTTACCTTGGCATGGGCGATGGCTGTACAGGAATAACCTACCGTAAAAGTTTTCCGGAAATAAATTATGAAGTGACACTCGAAGCCATGCGCGTTGAAGGAAACGATTTTTTCTGCGGCATGACATTTCCGGTCGGGAAAGTCCCCTGTACACTTATAGTTGGAGGCTGGGGTGGAACTGTTGTCGGACTGAGCAGTATTGATGGGAAAGATGCCTCGGAGAATGAGACAACTCGATATATGAAATTCGATAGCGACAGATGGTATAAAATAAAGCTGAGGGTAACTGAAGAAAAGATCGAGGCATGGATAGACGATGAACTGATAGTGAATTTTACAATTGACGGGAAAAGACTTTCAATACGTCCCGAGGTGGAGCTTTCAAAACCATTCGGGATAGCATCATGGCAGACAACCGCAGCGCTCAGGAACATTAGAGTTCGGAGAATTACAGAAGAGTGATGTAAATATCACTTTGTGTTATTTATCCTGAGATCCTGATTTCAGGTTCTCTTCAGCTGGAAATCTGTATGTTTTGAATTGTTCTGACTATGTGTCGGTTTAACACAATCAGATTTTTCACCATCTTTCTTTGTTTCATGATGGGCATCTGTTGCAGTGCAGAGTCGGACACGACCCGCCACCGTTTTGCAGGCGTAAATGGTCAGTACGGTTTCATTATTCCTCATTCAGTGGTTATAGAACCAGTTTCGCATAGCAATCCATATGGTGTTTTGTTGGAGACAGGTTTTATGAGCAAATCATACAACAGCTGGAAAGTTTTTAATTCATGGTGGACAGCAGGTCTGCAGACTGGCTATTACAGTTTTGATAACCCCGATACCCTTGGAGGTGCGTTTATCCTGGCAGGATTTGCAGAACCGGTTCTATTCTCCAATAAAAGATTTGTAATGACAGTAAGAGCAGGCGGGGGACTCTCGTATCATACAAAAATTTATGATGCATCCGCCAATCCCGCAAATCAGTTTTTCTGCACGCGAATCAGTTTCCCGGTTTATGCAGCCATGAGATTCAAATACCGGATATGGTCAAATATATATCTCACATTATCAGGTTATTACAATCACATATCAAACGGAGGGGTGAAACAACCTAATTACGGTATGAACTTTACAACGATGGCACTGGGATTAGATTATTTTTCCCCTCCTCTTTCTCCCGGTCCAATATATTATGCCGATACAAAAGTAAGAGGGTCTGACTTCTGTATTATGGCCGGTATATTGTCAGCGTACAAAGTAGTTGATCCAACTGAAATATATCCTGAAAAAGGAACAATTTCATGGGGTTTTTATACAAGAGGGATGAAGATGCTGAAATCATGGTACTCAGTTAATATCGGAGCTGAAATGATAGCTGATAATGCCATTAAAGAGACCATTAAGAGGGAAGGTTCAGGACTCGACCATAAAAGAATAGCTATCACTGCAGGTCAGGACTTTCACTTCGGAAAGGTAATATTTACACAGTATATGGGTTTTTATGTCTATTGTCCGTACAAAGCCAAAAATACAGCTTATCAGAAATATGAACTTTTTTACAGGTTTGGCAGTAACATATCGGCTGGCTTTTTTTTGAAAGCTCATACCAGCGATGCTGAACTAATGGGAGTAGCATTCAATTTTTATCTCTATCCCGGCAGTTATCCTGCAAAACAACGGTAGTACAATCTGCTAAATATTATACCCCATGCTTCAATCAACTTTTTAAAAAATTTCAATTCTGCTTGCTTCGTTAAAATAACTTTAATAAATTGGACGCCTGTTTTTTTGGAATAATTTTAATCTGATTCTGGTTTATGGAAGATATTCTTAAACGGTTGTCTTATTGTGTCGAAGTGGGGAAAGTTAACAAAACATCTCCCTATCCTCCGGATATGAAAGACCAGGAAGGTGCCGATGAGCTTGCCCGCAGAGCCCTCGATGAAGGAATCAGTCCATCGGTTTTACTCGAAGAAGCACTCATTCCTGCCATGACAAGGGTGGGAGAGAAATATTCGAGGCAGGAAATTTTTGTACCGCAGATGCTTATGGCAGCAAAAGCCATGAACAGCGCAATGGCACATTTGAAACCTTTTTTCCTTTCGGGCGAGACAAAGAGGAAAGGTACATTTATTATCGGAACAGTTGCCGGCGACCTTCATGAAATTGGAAAGAACCTTGTAGCAATGATGATAGAAGGTGGTGGATGGGAGGTTATTGACTTAGGGGTAGATGTGAGTACGACAAAGTTTATGAAAGCAATCGAAAGCCATCCTTCGGCAGTGATCGGAATGTCGGCACTCCTTACAACTACCATGGAAAATATGAGAAAATCAGTTGCAGAAATAAAGGAAAAGGATCCCGGCCGTGTAATACTCGTTGGAGGCGCGCCTGTAACAATGGATTTCTGCAAAAAAATAGGAGCCGACTTCTATTCACCCGATCCTCAGGGAGCAATTAATTACCTGAATAGCCTTGTTTCATAAGTTAAAGCATTCTTTCCTTCCCCATGGGCACTGTCTGCCGCTGCGGCAGTGCAGGCAGGGAAGATCAGGTTGGGTAAAATAAGTTAGAATAAAAGGATAAATTATTATTGAAAAAAGTTTAAGGAAATTAAAAATAATTGAAAGTGAAAACAATTCTTAAAGGCAGAACTAAAGAAGTAGTTATAGATACTGCAGGCCCGGTAGTAATAATAGGTGAATCAATTAATCCCACCCGCAGGAAGAAACTGGTTGCATCACTCGAAGAAAGAAATTTTGATTATCTCATTGAGCTGGCGTCGGCACAGATAAAGGCTTATGCCGATGTGCTGGATGTAAATGTGGGATATCCGGGTGTTGACGATGAGAAACTTTTACCCGAAGTTGTTAAAGTGCTTGAAGATAACTTTGATATACCTCTCTCACTCGATTCTCCAAATCCGAAAGCAATTGAAGCAGCACTTAAAGTGTCGAAGGGCAAATGCCTTATCAACTCAGTTAATGGTGAAGAAAAGTCACTTAATGCGCTTCTACCGGTAGCGAAAGAATATGGCGCTGCTATTATCGGACTTGTGATGGATGATGAAGGCATTACCAACGATCCTGAAAAGAGAGTTGCCATAGCCGAAAAAATAATCGAAAGAGCTGTTAAGGCTGGTGTGCCTGAAGAGGATGTAATCATCGACCCGATGGCTATGGCAGTGAGTGCCGATCCCACCGCCTGCCTTGTCACACTTAAAACAACAAAACTTGTTCACGACCGGCTTGGACATAATATTACATTAGGGGTAAGCAATATATCATTCGGACTACCTGGAAGGGAATATCTTAATTCAGCCTTTATGGCTCTTGCCATTGGTGCCGGATTAACATGTCCTATCGCAAATCCGGAAAAAATTTCAGCCATAATACGTGCAACCGACCTTGTGCTCGGCAGAGACGATTATGCAATTCGTTTTATAGAAGCTGCTCAGAGTTTACTTAAACAAACCGAAAAATAGGAGTTAGAAATATGTCGCTTTTTACACCCGGCCGCAGATGGCAGCCGCCATTCTATCCTTTTAAAAAAGAGAAATTTTCACTGCGCTTACTTGAAGCTACGGAGAGAATCGTCAAGGGTCCTCTGTTCGGATGCCGTATGTGCGGCAACTGTCTTCTCCAGGAGACAGCCTTTATCTGTCCGATGGAGTGTCCGAAGGGTCTGAGAAACGGGCCCTGCGGCGGTTCGACACCTGAGTATTGCTACGTTGATAAGACCAGACCCTGTATCTGGTACCACATCTTTGAAAGGTCTCTTAAGATGAAGAGGGAGGAAAAACTGATGGAGGTACTTCCACCTCTCGACTGGGATAAAGCAGGTACTGAAACATGGGGAGATGTGATTCATCAGGTAAGAAAAGTGGGAACAGGCAGGTTTCTGAAAAGTCTGGTTTCACGCGACAGGGTTAAACGGCACGAAATATGGGAAAGTGTATTCCGCCCCATCCGCCAGCCGGAATGGTGGAACGGCGATTCAGAATATCACCCGCCGGCATATACCGAACCCGCCAGTGAACTTGAAAAACGCCTCAGAAACGGTGAGTTTGTTTTTACTGTCGAGGTTATTCCGCCTCTGGGTGCAAGTGCTTCGCCGGTAAGAAAAAGTGTCGAAATGGTAAAACCTTATGCAGCAGCAGTGAATTTTACCGACAATCCCTCAGCAACCCCCAGAATGGCAGGCATGACCTGCTGCAAGATTGCATCTGATCTGGGAGTAGATTCGGTGCTTCAGATTACAGCACGCGACCATAACAGATACAGCCTGCAGTCGAAAGCCCTCGGCGCTGCCGAACTGGGAATAAAAAATATACTCTGTATTACTGGCGATAACCCGGCTATCGGACCTGGCCCTCAGGGCAGCATGGAAATCTACGACCTCGATTCAATCCAGATGCTCTGGATTCTGAGAAAGATGAGAGATGAAGGAAAATACCTCGACGGAAGGTCAATAAAAAATAAACCTTCTTTCTTTCTGGGAGCTGCAGCTTCTCCCTTCGCATCAAAACCTGAATTCCAGGCAATACGCGAACATAAAAAAATAAACGCCGGTGCCCAGTTCCTCCAGACAAACCTGGTTTTCGATGCTGCAGGAGTGGAAAAATGGCTTGAACAACTCTACAAAAGAAATATACTGGATAAAGTATATATAATAGTGGGAATAGCAGTGCTTAAAAGCCTGAATATGACACTGCACCTGAAAAAGGAAATCCCCGGCGTGGTTGTTCCCGATGAAATAATAAACAGAATTGAAAAAGCCGGAGAATCGGCCCACGAAGAGGGAATAACAATAGCCCTCGAACTTATTGAAAAAATAAGTAAATTAAAGGGCGTCAACGGAATACATTTAACCACAATGGGTAATGAACAAATTGTGGAACGGATTGTTAGGGAATCAGGCGTAAACACCCGGAAATAAAACCTGTTACCTTAAATTTTTAATGAGAAGATATACATACAGGTTCGATTTGAAAATGATCAGGATTGATCCCGCCATTATAGGCAGGCTTCTTGACTCTGACAGGGGCAGCGACCGTGAAATTGTATCAGCACTGGCAGAAGAAGTATTGGCCGAAGCAGAGAAGTTTTGCGACCTGAGGGCTGAATTTGTTGTTTATCCGAACCTTGATTTTGACAGGGATTCAGGCGCAATGATTATTAATGGTGTCGAATTCTTCCCGGGTAAGATAATCTCCGCCCAGCTCAGAAAATCTGAATCGGTTGCCGTCTTTGCATGCACGGCAGGCAGCTGGATAGGGGAAAAGGCAAGGCAGCTTCTGAATGATAAAGACTACCTGAAGGGTTATGTATATGACATCGCCGGAAGCGAAATTGTCGAAGCAGTTGCCGACCTCATGCAGGAAAAACTCAGTGAAGCTATGGAGGCTGAAGGTCTGCACATAACCAACCGCTACAGCCCGGGCTACTGTGGATGGAATGTCTCGGAACAACATAAACTCTTCAGCCTGATGCCTGACAATTACTGCGGAATAACCCTGAATGAATCGGCCCTGATGAGTCCCATCAAATCAGTAAGTGGAGTTATAGGCATAGGACATGATGTAAGACATAATCCTTATACCTGCAACATCTGCGACGCAAAAGACTGTATATACAGGAGGATTAAACAGCAGCAGTAATAGTTCATCACCCCCCACCCCCCCTGAGAGAGGGGCAACCTGTTATGTATTGATATAAGTTTCCAAATTTTTTTCTTCTCCTGTTATAATATTTCAGTGCATGTAATACATAAGTCCCCCTGCCAGGGGGATTAGGGGGTGAATACAAAAAAGGGGGATCAGGAGATGAATACAAACCAGGGAGATTAAGGGGTGCATACACGAGAAAAAAATTCACACATTTTTCATCTTTATCCTGTTTCAAGTAAATATTTTTCATAAATTTTGTCATCCTGTTTCAGGACAAGACAACTCTTTGCTCCTTCCCCCTTGGGGGAAGGCTGGGATGGGGGTCTGAAATATTTATATACTGATAGATACCTGAAATAAAGTCATGAGAAGAGTGTTATTGAATCTGATATAAAAAGAAAACAATCAGTTAATCAAATGTTTATAAAATGAAATAAACATGAAAAAATTGTTACTTTTCTTTCCTGTGTTTTTATTTCTGGTCTCATGCATGCCTGAGCAGCCCGAAGTGCAGCAGGCAAAGATCTCAAACGGTTTGATAAATGCAGTGCTCTATTTACCCGATATTGAAAAAGGTTATTACCGCGGAACAAGGTTTGATCATTCCGGTATCATGGCAAAGCTTGAATATAAAGGCCATAATTTTTTCGGGCAATGGTTCGAAAAATACGACCCGTATATTCATGATGCTGTGATGGGTCCGGTTGAGGAGTTTGGTCAGATCGGGTTCAATGAGTCAAAAATTGGTGAAACATTTCTGAAAATCGGTGTTGGGATGCTTGAAAACCCTGACGATAAACCTTATTCAAACTTCAGGCTTTATCCGGTAAAAAACGCCGGCAAATGGGAAATAAAAAGGATAAAGAACGGATTAAGATATGTTCATGTTCTTGAAGACAAAGAGTATGCATACAGGTATGAGAAGAGGATTTATCTTGTGCCAGGCAAACCTGAGATGGTTATTGCACACACTTTTGAGAATACCGGAAAGAAACCTGTTGAGACAACAGTATACAATCATATTTTCCCGGTTATTGACAATCAGCCAGTCGGTCCGGATTATACTGTCATTTTTCCTTTTATGCCTCAGGAAAAAGGCGACGGGTTTGATGATGTACTTACTATTAAGGGTAAAAGGCTTGTATACCTGCGGGCTCAGAAACCTGACGACCGTGTCTATTGCAGGGATCTGAAAGGTTACGGGGCGTTGCCGGAAGATTATGATATCAGAATTGAAAACAGCATTGCAGGTGCAGGTATGAGGATAACATGCGACAGGCCGCTGGTAAGGCTGGCGTTCTGGTCGTCAACAACAACCGTATGCCCCGAGCCTTTTATACAGGTATCGGCTAAACCCGGAGAAAAATTCGAGTGGCAGATAAGGTTTGAATTTTATACACTGAAATAGTCCTATGGCCTTATTATTGTACCGTCACCTTTCCTGACGGTCCAGTTCGACCTTGTACCTATCGGATATTTTGCAGCTTCTTTCTCGTTTATATCAACACCCAGTCCGGGTGCTTCATTTATGTACATATAACCATTTTTATAAGTCTGGCATCCCTGGAATACTGCCTGTGCCCTTTCGTTCCAGAAATGTGATTCCTGTATTCCGAAGTTCCACACTGCAAGGTCTATATGGGCATTTGCGGCGTGACCAACCGGCGATACATCCCCTGGTCCATGCCATGCAGTTCTGATATTAAACCATTCGCCGAGCCGCGCAACTTTCATTGCCGCCGGCGACTCAACCCGGGGGCATTACCTGTTTTTTTTTATGGCAGATTTTATTTGAGTTTATATCTGATTTCTTCAATGGTTATGTTGAAATTTAACAAGATCATGCTTTTGGTTTCATCCAAACCATAAGCCTTTCAACATTGTCGGGGAGTTTGTATTTTACTATGTGATCTTTGATGTTTTCACCGGTTATTTCAATTGATTCGAGATCAGCAGTACCAAGCCCCATCAGTGCGCAGTGGTTTAGATATCCGATTGTTGAAAAATCGATCCCCATCAGTTCCACTGCCACCCTGTCGGCAGCAAGCCAGTCGGTGCTCACAACATGTTTGTTACCGATAGCCTGTTTTATTTCCTTCTAAAAAGGTTCGAGAGCTTTAAAAACCATTTCTGTACGGTTTTCACCTGTCGTAACCGATACTCTTGAACGTCTCGAAAACTTTTCCTCCGGATGGATTATCTGTCCGGCAATACGGGGATATGCAATAGTGGCAAGGCTTCCTGCCACCGTTGTTCTGATGAAATTTCTGCGGCTGAAAGTGCTCATAATGAACGGCTTTAAAATCGAAACCTGCAATCCTGAATTCCTTATATACAAACTTACTAAAAATTGTATGAATACGAAGTTTCATCACAATAATTGCCGCATGTAAAAAACAAAAACAGAGATTTTTATGATGGTCTCTGTTTTAAGATGAAAAACAGGATTTCATTGTTAAATCCTGCCTTAAATTTTTCAGAATATGATGAGGAATCCGTTACAGAAATATATTTATGAAATCGGCTGCAGCAACCTGCTTTTTGTTTTTAATTATTATTTTTCGTTCGGAGTAACTGGTTACAGTGCATTCCTTATACAACAGGCAATTGCCGTCCTTGTCAGGCGAGTATCCCTTGCAGACTCTCAGAACGTCAGGTGAGATTTCATCAATCAGTAAGATATTCGGCCAGGTCCATTCAAGATTCTGCAGGGGCACCGGGCCCTGAAATTCCGGTGTTTCTGCAGGCATGCTCAACAGAACAGCAGGTTCAACTATCATTTCATTGTCTTTCACTGTGTCGATGTAATGTGAAGGTATCCCTTTTTCTTTAAGCAGTTTGAAAAAATGAGTGGGAAACCTGCAGGCAATGGCTCCCTTGCCGGGTATATCAACCACAACAGTGTCATATCCCGGGTCAAAAACAATTTTGCCATTTTCTACATATCCGGTTGCCCTGTCGGTAAAAACGAACCTGTATTTTCCTTTGTAAGGCTCTTCTGTGATATTGTAAACATCTTTCGATTTTCCACGGTAAACAAGATCTTTTTCCATAAGGTATGTTTTTTAAGTTAATAGAAAAGTTAAACTGTCGGTAAATATAGTTTTCAATATTCATTATGCAAATTTTTTATGATCTCTTTTTTAAAGATACTACAATATCAAGGACCCATCGTGGCGAAATGTTTGTAGAACAAAAAAACCACCGCTCCCGGCCAAGCCGGAGCAGGGGGTTTAAAAGTATTTTTTAACAAAAATTCAATTTATTAATAGAGAATTAAATCATTGTATGTCAACAATTCCTTGTCATGGATTCAAGGGGGAAAAAAAAGAAGTACTTTTTCAGACAGTCCTGATTCATCACACGACCAAACGAATTAATTTCTTAAAAAATCTTTGTTAAAATACTACGAATTTCTTAATTTTATATTCTTATAAATGAAAATTTTATCAAGGTTATATAATGCCAGATTTATGTGCATATATGAAGTTTAACCTTAAAAAATAATGCCATGAAAAAATTAATTTTAATTTTTGGATTTATCTATCTATCTATCTATCTATCTATCTGCCTATCAGCCCAACCGGATTCATGGAGCTGGAATAAAGATAGAAATTATATTTCGCCTGCCAAAGACCAAAAGGTACAGGGGCCCTGTAAAATTTTTGCTGCAGTAGCTGCAGTTGAGGCTATAGCTCATATTTACTTTTATAAGAGTACAGAAACATTGACTCTTGATCTGTCTGAAAGCAATTTATTTTCTGAAACAGATTGTGGATTAGGATGTATTGGGGCCAGTGATGTTGATATTGCATTAGACAGAATCAAATATTATGGTATAGTTGATGAGTATAGTTTTCAATATCCTGCCACTTCGCCTTATTGCCGCGAAGATTGTTATACGAATTACAGAACCAAAATGAAAATTCCAAGATGGAGTACTCTTTCTGTCAGTAATAATACTGATTTAAAAAAGGCTATAATGGATTACGGGCCCATTATTGTAAGAATGGAGGATGATAGTATTGGTTGTGTTTTGCATCCCGGAGAAGACTGCAAACATGCTCACACAGTCCTGGTAACCGGATGGGAATCGAATCCTGTTCTAAAATGGGAAATAAAGGACAGCTGGCCTGGAGATCCTATTCTTGAGTGCCGGGAAGTGGATTTCTTTAGTTATGGCCCAACTTTCTTTATGGTGCGTCCGTTTTCAATGAGTGGTACCATTGATTGTGAAGGAGAATATTGCGATAACTTTTTCGTAAAAGGGCCCCCACAAGATATAGACAAAGATGGTTTCTATAACTGGGGATTTGATACACTACCGAAACCTCAAGGTTGCCCGGGACCCGACAAAATGGATTTTAATGATGGAGACTCAACAATAATTTTTCGCGTTGGTTATGAACTACTGCCTGCACCTTATCTGACAGGGCCTTCTTACGTCTGTTCCCAGCAAAGAACATTTACCCTTCATAACGTCCCGTCATTGTTTCTGCAGGATCCTGATTCAATCGAATGGGAAGTTACTCCTTCATATTATTTTGATACACCCCGAAGCGGTAAAGGAGATACTGTTGTAAACATAAATCCATATCCGGGTTATATAGGAAAACAGGGTGAAATAAAATTTACACTGCGCCATAATGGTAAAGTGGAATATAAACGTAGTTTTATAATAACCGGACCCCGTGAGGACCTTGTTTCAATCTCCGTAATAGATTCATACGGAGGCTCTCCGCCAAAATATGGTGATATATATTATATCTGTCCCAATACAATATACCACATTTACTACAACAATTACGACTCGAACTGCTCAACGTGGGATTACGACTGGGTACTTCCTTACGGCTGGTCGGAATACTGGAGATACGGTAATATGATATCAGTTAACACGAATGATTATCCGTACGGAATGCTTGAGGTGTGGGGGAAAACCTGCTGCGAAAGTCAATCAAGAATCAAACTGAAAACACAGTATTTTTATGACTACTATGAATGTGGTGAATATTTCATGGCGTTTCCCAATCCTGCAAACAGCTATGTGGATATAGATATCAACAGGGAAAAGATGGCAGAAGAAAACATAAGAACTGATGCACGATGTACGTTAACTTTGTATGATAAAACAGGTCTTGTAAAGTATAAGACTGAGTTCAGGGGATTTCCCTTCAGGATTGAAACAGTCAATTTGCCTGAAGGAGTCTATTTGATTAACCTTCTTTATGATGGAAGGATATATTCGATGCGTATTGTGATTAAACATTAAAAGTGTTGAGTATGAAAAGTTCATTAATTCTTCGACTGCTACCGCTTCTGATTTCATTCGTTTTATTTATTGTCGGATGTGAGAAAGAGAGCGGTTTGCCGGTTGATGGTGACGGGAATGTTTACGATACGGTTGTCATTGGCACTCAGGTGTGGTTGAAGGAAAATCTGAAAACAACTAAAACCAATAATGGAGTTCCGATACCACTTGTTACTGACAATGACAAATGGGCATCACTGACAACACCGGCTTATTGCTGGTACAACAATAATCCTGTATACAAAGAAAATTATGGTGCATTGTACAACTGGTATGCAGTCAGACTCAATATTTGTCCTGTGGGGTGGCATGTACCTACGAAGGAAGAGTGGGAAACGTTAAAAAATTATCTGATTGCCAGGTATGGTGATGATGGAATTGAAATAAAAGACATAAAATTCTGGCCATATCATATTTCATCGGAAACAAATAAGTCTGGATTTTCAGCACGTCCCGGTGGTGAGAGAGACCGATTTGGTACGTTTAATGGAATAGGTTATTATGCTAACTGGTGGACCTTTTCAGATACAAGGAGGGTTTTTTTAAGTGGTTCAGGTGGTAGTAGTCTAGAAAGCACTGCTATGCCAAGGGAAAACGGTTATTCAGTACGTTGTGTAAAGAATAATTGATAATTGAATTTTTTAAATATAAAATATACTGGAATAAAAAACGAGCCTGATTAAAAATCAAACTCTAAAGTTAAGAAAGAATAAAATTTACTCTTCTTTTTGAATTAATTAAAAAGAGGTTGTCTCAAAAGTGGCTTTAACCTCAGTCTTATAAATTAATTGAAGAGTTAACCTTTTGTATATAAAAAAGTCCCATTTTTACGGGATTCAGGAGTTAATAATAAAGAGAGTCTATTGAGACAGTCTCAGAATGGTTGCAGAATGTCATGTCATAAAACACTTTGAACTCCATTGGTGCGAAATGTTTGTAGTCTAATAGAGGCGTAATGTTTGTAGAACAAAAGACCACCACGTGAACTTTGTTCCACCTCTGTGCTCTCAGTGGTTAAAACAATACTTTTTCTACACTCCCGTATTATTTTCATAATGTATCTGTAACCCTTACTCCTCAATGAGAATGGATTAGGAAATGGTGCGATTTTGAAATAAAAATTTTTAATTATCTTTTCCTGAATTTTTAAAAAAGAATTAATTATGAAGGTGACTAAAAAATTTTTTCTGACACTGTCTGCCGGTTTGATTTTTACTTTCTCATTATTTGGGCAGTCCGGATATCAGTATCCGTTTTTAAATCCTTCGCTATCTGTTGAACAGAGGGTGAACGACCTTGTAGGGCGACTCACACTCGACGAAAAAATTAGTCAGATGATGAATGCTTCACCTTCCATTGAAAGGCTTGGCATACCCGCTTACGACTGGTGGAATGAGTGCCTTCACGGTGTGGGGAGAGCGGGTCTGGCAACAGTCTTCCCGCAGGCAATCGGACTGAGTGCCACATGGGACCAGGAGCTCATCTTCAGGGTTGCCACTGCCATCTCCGATGAGGCACGGGCAAAACATCACGAGTTTCTCAGGAACAACTCCCGCGCCCGCTACCAGGGACTCACTTTCTGGACGCCAAACATAAACATCTTCCGCGACCCGCGGTGGGGAAGGGGACAGGAGACCTACGGAGAAGATCCTTTCCTTACAGGCAAACTGGCTGTACAGTTTGTGAAAGGACTGCAGGGCGACAATCCGAAATATTTCAAAACCATTTCAACTCTTAAACATTATGTTGTTCACAGCGGTCCCGAACCTGAACGTCATACCTTCGATGCAGTAACCGATAAAAGGGATTTTCTTGAAACCTACCTTCCTCATTTTGAGATGGGAATAAAAGAAGGGAAAGCATACTCGGTTATGTGCGCATATAACAGGTACAACGGTGAGGCTTGTTGCGGAAGTGATTACCTGTTGAATCAGATTCTGCGCGATGAATGGGGCTTTGAAGGCTATATCGTGTCCGACTGCGGTGCAATTGCAGATATCTACCGCGGTCATAAGATTGTTGGCACACCAGCCGAGGCAGCCGCACTGGCAGTAAAATCAGGAACCGACCTTGAATGCGCTTCGGTATATCGCAACCTGAAAGAGGCTGTCGAAAAAGGACTCATAACCGAAAAAGAAATCGATGTTGCTGTAAAGCGACTCTTTACGGCAAGGATGAAACTCGGAATGTTCGATCCACCAGAAATGGTTCCTTATGCACAGATTCCCTACAGCGTAAACGATTGCGACGAGCACAGGAAACTGGCACATCTTACTGCATGTAAATCAATAGTCCTGCTCAAAAACCAGAATAACCTTCTTCCTCTCAGGAAGGACATCGGAAAGATTGCGGTTATAGGACCCAACTCCGATGAGGTTTTTGTGTTGCTGGGTAATTACAACGGTACTCCGGCGGACCCTGTAACACCCTTGAGAGGCATAAGGGAAAAAGTGGCCGGACAATCCGAAGTACTTTATTCACGGGGCTGCAACTGGGTGGAGGGTATGCCCAACCAGAAACCGTCGGACGAGCTTATTGCTGAAGCTCTTGACATTGCCAAAAAAGCAGATGTTGTGATAATGTGCATGGGAATCACACCCCGTCTTGAAGGTGAGGAAATGAAAGTTAATGCAGAAGGTTTCAGGGGTGGCGACAGGGTACGTATAGACCTTCCCGATATTCAGCAGGAACTTATCAAAAAGATACATGCCCTGGGAAAGCCGGTTGTGCTTGTGCTTCTTGGAGGAAGTGCAATTGCAGTTAACTGGGAAAATGAAAACATCCCGGCTATTATTCATGCATGGTATCCGGGTCAGGCTGGCGGGCATGCAATTGCAGACGTGATTTTCGGAGATTATAATCCTGCAGGCAGGCTGCCTGTAACCGTCTATAAATCAGTGAATGACCTTCCTCCTTTTGAAGATTACAGCATGAAAAACAGAACATACCGTTATTTTACGGGCGAACCGCTCTATCGGTTCGGTTACGGACTTAGTTATACAACATTTGCCTACAGCAAACTTAAGATTAATAAAAGCTATAAAACAGGCGAGCCTGTTGAGGTTTCAGTGAATGTGAAGAATACCGGAAAAAGGGAAGGAGAGGAGGTTGTACAACTGTATGTGTCGAACCTTACGGCAAATGTTCCAGTTCCACTGAGGGCACTTAAAGGTTTTGAAAGGATAAACCTTAAACCGGGCGAATCAAAAACTGTAAAATTCACTCTGAAGCCTGAGGACTTTTCATATGTGGATGAGAATTTTGAAAGAGTGGTAAAGCCCGGCAGGTTCCTGCTCTCGGCAGGAGGTTGCTCGCCGCTTTATGGAACTGAAAAGGAGGAACCTGGAATTGTGAAAAAGATCATGTTTCTGAAATAACAGATAAAAAATTGAAATGAAGACTATTACCTTTTCTATTTTATTCTTGATTTCCTGTCTTGTTGCATCCGGTCAGTTTACCAGGCTTAACCAGGATAGTATCCGCAAACTGACACAGGAAGACCACCGGAGAATGATGAAACTACTCGGGATTGATTCGCTTCGCCCCGGGCCATCAGGCACACCCGGGCAACCCAATTCAGCAAACAGGGATGAATCAAAAGCTGGGCCCTTCAGCCCCCTGCCCGACCCGCTGATTATGAATAATGGCAAAAGGGTTAAGTCACCAAAGCAATGGTGGAATAAAAGGAGACCTGAGATACAGGAGTTGTTCGACCGTGAAGTTTATGGCAGGGTTCCGGATAATGTTCCCGCTGTAAAATGGGAAGTTGTTGAGGTAAGAAACGACAGTGTGGGAACGTATTCAGTAATAACTAAAAAAATAGTCGGCCATGTTGATAATTCAGCTTATCCGTCAATTAAAGTGGATATTGATCTCACGCTCACCATACCTGCTGGTGCTCAGAGGTCGGTACCGGTAATAATGGAGTTTGGTTTTGCCATGCCTGCAGGTGTAAGGCCTGCGGCACAGGCAAGAAGTGGGGCTAATGCTCCGGCAGCACAGGGAAGGCCAGCCGGTCCATCGTGGCAGGAGCAGGTTCTGGCAGAAGGGTGGGGTTTTGCAATACTCGTTCCGGGGAGTATCCAGGCCGACTGGGGTGCTGGTTTAAGAAGCGGTATTATTGGATTAACGGGCAGGGGAGAACCCCGCAAACCTGATGATTGGGGTGCTCTTAGAGCATGGGCATGGGGTGCGAGCAGAGCACTCGATTACTTCGAAACTGAGCCCATGGTCGATGCAAAGAAAGTGGGAATAGAAGGATTATCGCGCTATGGTAAAGCAGCCATAGTTGCAATGGCATACGATCAGAGGTTTGCAATAGGTTTCATTGGTTCATCAGGTGCAGGCGGACTTAAGCTCTACAGGAGGATTTACGGTGAGCAGGTCGAAAACCTCGCAGGTTCGGGTGAGTATCACTGGTTTGCGGGTAATTTTATAAAATACGCAGGTCGGCTCACCCATAACGACCTGCCTGTTGATGCACATGAGCTGCTGGCGATGTGTGCACCAAGGCCGGTTTTTATAAGTACAGGCACATCAGAGAGTGGAGATGCATGGGTTGACCCTAAAGGCATGTTTCTGGCCGGAGTATATGCCAGTCCCGTTTATGAGCTGCTTGGAAAGAAAGGTCTGGAAACTAAGGAATTCCCTGCTGCAGGTATTGCTCTCATCAATGGTGATATAGCCTTCAGAATGCATACATCGGGACATACAACAGGTCCCAACTGGCCTTATTTTATAGAATTTGCAAGGAGATACCTTAACAGGTGAGAATTGATTCGAATATCGGGTATTAATTAACGAATGATGAGCAGTATTATAATTAATTTTGCATTCTTCATGTGAAATTTTATAAATTCTTTATTATCAAATCCTTATTTTTTACTTTTTGCTTCCCTTTCATGCTTTTATTCCCTGCCTGCATGTAAAAATTAAGGCAGGGGAAAAGAGGAGTTATCACAATTTACAGCAGAAGTTACTTTATTCCTTCCATATATTAAAATTATTCAGAAACATATATCTGAACTTAATCCTTAAGGCATAAAGATAATATCTTCTGCACTATTTAAACCGGGAAAAGGAATGTACGCAAATATTCTTAAATTGACTTAATTTGTCGCCAATTATACTCTGCTTTTTTCAGTCTGTCCATTATTGCTTTCCCAATTCCTGTTTCGCTTACCGGCTCTGCTATAATAATTTCAATTTCATCATCATCCTCAAAGGAGTGCATGGCTTCAAATAAATTCACAGCATAATCCTTTAAATCTTTCTTTTCAGAAACTCGAATAACTTTTAAAAAATCATTTTCCAATTCTCCTGAGAAAGAAATAAGCCCGGCCTTTGTTTTGTCTATATTCAATTTAACATTGTCTGCAATTAGAAATTTTTTCTTAGGGCTGTAATGAGATTTTAGCATTCCGGGGGCTGAATAATTTTCAACTTCTGAATTACCATCAAACGGAACAAATTTTTCTAACTCAACTTTTGTAATAATTCCATCACGAAGTATTTGAAAACCAAATTCTGTAAGTTTTATAATGGTTGATTCTATCCCAACAGAAGTTTTACCACCATCAAGAATATAATCTATGTTTGGCAGTTGCTTTTTTACATGGGCTGCGGTTGTTGGGCTAATACGCCCAAATTTATTTGCACTCGGGGCTGCAATTGGGCATTCTGCTTTAGTTATCAGTTCTAAAGCAATGTCATTATCCGGCATTCTAATGCCTACTGTTGACAAACCAGATGTAACAATATCGGGAACTATTTTGCTTTTTGGAAGCACCATTGTTAATGGACCAGGCCAAAATTTCTCAGCTAATTTGTAGATTCTTTCATCGGTTTTTAAAATAAGTTTTTCCAATAGATTTATATTGGAAATATGGATAATCAGTGGGTCGAATGAAGGGCGCTCCTTAATCTCAAATATTTTAGCGACAGCTAAAGGATTTAAAGCATTTGCACCTAACCCATAGACGGTTTCGGTCGGAAAAGCAACTAGTTTTCCATCTTTAATATATTGGGCTGCTAGATTGATGTTATTTGTATTGTTCATTTTTTCTTCCTTTAATAAATTGTTTGAGAAACAGCATACTACCTAAAAAACTCATGAAACTTGCCAGAATAATAGCATAGAAAAATGAACCGGATAAATCGAACAATAGACCACCACTGATGGGACCTGCAATGCCAGCAATAGCATATCCAATAAATACATAAGGGTAAATAATACCGAGATTTTTAACCCCATACACTTGTGCAGTTTCTTTGGCAAAAAGAACGAAATTACCACCAAATCCGAAGCCTATGAGGGATGTAATAATTAAATATGGAATATCGGTAAGGTTAGGAACATTTAGTAAACATATTGAAATAGCTTGAAGGAGAAGAGATAAGAATATGCTTAAACTAGCACCCACATAGTCGCTAATGAAACCCCATGCAAGTCGGCCTAAGAAATTTGATATGGCGAATAATGCAATACTGAAAATCAGGATATGATTTGAGATTTGATGCATACCCCCGATAATCTTTAAACTTCCGATAATAAGCAAACCTGCAAATGTTCCTAGAAATATTCCCAGGAATAGCTTTCTAAATATCTTAGTGGTTATAAGTTGCGATACTTTATAAGGTTCTTCTTTTAATAATGTTTCATTTTGAATTTGATGGAGGAAATTAGACAAAGCAAATATTATTAGCCCATACGATATGCCTAAAAATTTCAGCAATTGAAGTACGTTATAACCTTTGCTATAAATAATTTCAGATATTTCTGACATAACCAGTGCTCCTAATCCAAATCCGGCAGCTGCTATGCCTGTTATAAGACCTTTTTTTTCGGGGAACCATTGAACTGGTAAAGTCAGGGAAACCCAATAACCAAAACCAGTCGCCAAACCACCTAAAACACCAATGCCCAAAAGAATCATCATAAAATTACCCTGAGATAAGCCGGCCAGAAAATACCCTGAAAAGAACAGAAAACCTGATATGTAACCAAAATATCGGTGTTTAACTCTTTTTCCCAAGTCGCCCTACAAAAATCATTGTTACAGGGAATATGGCAATAAGAGTCCCAAAAACCACCTGAGATTGAGTGCCAGAAAATCCGTAATTTTTAATTAACTCCGATGCAATTATGCTCCATGCATACACACTTCCTATACATAGCATAGTGCCAAATGAAGCTACAATTGATAAATATTTTTTCATTCTACTTTAAATATTATGGGTTACAAAATTCGTAATATTTTGGTTCTTCAACCAGCTTCCCTGATGGAAATTCTTTTTCCATTTGGAAGTTACACTTCTGGCAACGGTATTTATGTTTTAGTGTTGACCTTGCGGGCATAGCACACATTTCGCAATGCAATCCTTTTACTGACTCCACAACATTAAAGCCCGGAGTATTATAGAGGGGGTATAACGATTTAACTTTATCAACAAGTTTTCTCGTTGCCTGCTCAACTATTTTCATTCGGGTTGGATTATGCATTGCCTGTTTATCTGTTACAGTATAGGCATAACCATATTCAATTTTAATATGATGGTAGTTTTCTGTTAATTTTTCAATGGTTTTCTACTTCTCCGGAGAATATCCCCGGCTTATCCGTATCCGAATATTCCGGTACTACACATATAAGCCCCAGTTCATTTTGTAGAATTGGGGCAATCACTTTTTTTATGGTGTTTGGTTGCAATAACAACTTCTTTACTCTGTAAAAATCCATGCTATGATTTTATTTTTTTTGATTTTTCAATTACCTGTTCTTTGAGATCCTGCTTATATTGAATAATTCGGTTCAATACCGAACTATCGGCAGCCGATACAATTTGAGCCGCAAGGATTCCTGCATTTTTTGCTCCATTAAGTGCCACTGTTGCAACAGGCACTCCTGCAGGCATTTGTAAAACAGACAAGACAGAATCCCATCCATCTATGGAATTGCTCGATTTTATAGGTACACCAATTACAGGCAAAGGTGATATAGCTGCAATCATTCCGGGCAAGTGTGCTGCGCCACCGGCTCCTGTAATTATTGCAATAATACCACGTTTATGTGCATTTGATGCAAATTCATAAAGTTTCTCGGGTGTTCGGTGTGCCGGAACAATATCAATTTCATATCCAATTTCAAACATGTCAAGTATTTCGGTCGCCTGTTTCATTACAGGTAAATCTGAGTCTGACCCCATTACAATGCTTATTAACTTTCTTTCCATGATCTTACCTTTATTAACTGTTTTACTTTTTCTGCCTTTTTTAATGCACACTCCAGCGATGATGACAAAATAGTTACATGTCCCATTTTCCTGAAAGGTTTTGTAGTTTTTTTTCCATACATTAAAATAAAGCGTTTTGAAATGCTTTTTCCCCTGCAAAACGTGATGCTTTCCCTAATTCATGTTCGATACACATAAGTCGATTAAATTTTTCTATACGTTCACTCCGGTAACCGCTAACGGTTTTCAAATGTCCAGCGTTTACAGCAACTGTTAAGTCTGAAATAAAGCTATCAAAAGTTTCTCCGCTTCGGTGAGATACAAAACTATTTAAATTTTATTTCCCAAGGTATGAGTGAGATTTTTCCACCAATTCCAATCATCTTCAGCCAAATCATCTTAGAGCAATACGATGGAATATTGTTTTGTCCAGTTTTTACACAGTTTTATTAGTTCATTGCTTGTAAGAAATTTGCCCTTACTTTTGAACATTCTGTATCTACCGTCTTCCCTTTAAAGTTTAATAATGTTCAAAATTCATCTATTTTCTTTTCTTATCTATATCAGGTATTTGGTCATCTAATGTTGGTTCTTCAAGCAAATGTGACGGAAGAAAAAATTTATTTGCAATCAGGGTTGGTATCACAGCACTGGCAATTACTACACCCACAATATAAGAATATTGTTCCTGTGAAATAATATTATGCGATAATCCATAGAGTGCGGAAATTGTTCCAAAGGTTAAGCCTGTTGACATGAGAAGTGTGTAATACCATTTTTCATTTTTATCATCCCTGAAATTATGGATAACCGGGTACAATCCTAAAATCTTAGAGGCTATTTTACCTGCAAAAAGCACTAAAAATATAATGGGAGCCGCTACAAGCGAAGTTATTGACATAAGCGCTCCTGCTCTTAAAAAATACAAAGGAGTTAAAAAGCCTACGGTCATGGTTCGTAATCTTCTTATAAAAAAATTATCTTTTTCCATAGTTCTTGCCAGAACCATTCCAGTAATGTATGCCGGTAATACAGGTTCACTACCTGACCACATAGCAAGAACACCCATTGATAATAAAACGAACATTATCCATTTTGTACGTATGGCAGCAGTTTTATAAGCGAAATGTTTTATAAGAAAATCAGTGACCCACGGTAAAGTAAAAATCATTACAATAGTTACGGCAAGAAATATTAAAGTTTTATATGTGAAAGGAGCAAATATCAATCCTAAACCGATTACTGTCCCTAAGTCGTTGACAAAACATGCTCCCAGTATGCCTTTACCATATTCAGTTTTATTAAAACCATATTCAAGCATTACTGCATAAACAACAGCCATTGATGTTGTTGAAAGAGCTATACCACATAGTAAGCTTGCCTGTAAATTCCATCCAATTAAATAATATGCAAGTAAAGAAGTGCCAATAAAAGGTGCCAGAAATCCAATTGCTCCAATTATAGCTACTTCTTTAAATTTGATTTTCATGATGTCAGGGTTCAATTCAGCACCGGAAAGGAACGTAAGCATAATAGCCCCGACTCCGGCACAAAATTTTAACCAATCATCATTCAGAGCAAGTTTGTCTGTATAGTTTAATTTGAAAGCAACGAATCCGATTGAAGCTCCGATAATAATTTCCATCAGAGCTATTGATATTTTTAACCGATTTGCAATGATTGTGGAAAGGACAGCTGCCAGGAACCACATTGCTGCTAAAAAATATACGCTGATCATAAGCTCCTAATAAATTAAATTAGTAGGAGTTATCAGCATAATTGCAATTAATGGCGAACTCCATCACCCGGCAGCAAAAATAATAATTATTTATCAAAAAAATGCCAGGATTCAACTTTTATATTTTTATTTTTTATGACTAATACCGAAGCTGGAAGGTAAAAAAGGCAAGTGTGTGGAAACGCAGGGGTTGTTATGGTATGGGTTATTTTTCTTTATCTGGGTCTGTCGAAAAAATGTCTTATTGTCGCTCTACGGCTTGCAACTAACTTTCCCGGGGCTATGCCCCCTGTTAATTGCGTATAGCCTATGTTAGGCAACCGGCAAAACACCTATTTTGTCTTCCTCTTTCATTTTTTAACCCTACCAACTTATTTCCACCATAGCACATATGAAGTACTAAGTTGATTTATCACAACTCACGTTCTTTTTTTGTAAGCTCTTTCAATTGTCTGTCAAGTTCTTCCCAATCCGGCAAAAAAGTATTCATATAACTTTTCCATAGAGGACCATGATTGGCTACCAAAAGGCCGCTCCACCGGAGCTAATTCTTAATGATATTTTATACATGACTGACAGTTAACGTTATTGAGACATTAACGCCTTGGTTTGACCCCCTATAAAACTAGACTAAGAGCGCAAAATTAAAATTGTGCTTTTATATTGAGGGGAAACAAATTCATAAACGGACGATCAGGGAGAAAGAGCGGATCATACTAGACATCCAGCATCTTGTGGTTATTGCAGTCTGCCGCAAATGGGGCATATCTAAAGCCTTGTTTTATTATTGGGCGAACAAGTATCAAGCACCCGGGATAGAAGGATTGGAAGATGGTCGCGGTGGTGCGATATGCGTCGTGCATAACCTAATGAGATTGAGGTGTTTTTGCCCTGGTTGTGCAATGCAGAGTTAAAATGTTGCTTTTTTATTGTCACTCCACGGAGCAACAATTTCTAATACCGACCTGCTATCTGTTATTGATGTTTTCAAATGTGACAATAAATAGTTCAGGAGTCATTACTGGCAGTGAGCTATTCTTGTAGTCTTTAATATTTCTTGTGATTATACAGTCGACCTTTTTATGTTCTTGTGCTGCAAAATATTGGATGGAATCTTCAAAGTCATTAAAATCTGAGTTAAGGGCAGACTTTACTATTTCACCATCAACTTTTAAAATATCTACCATTTCAGATAATACCTTAAGATTACTGATTACTTTTTTGTGGGTTCCAAATTTCCTGAGGACGTAATACAGGTTGCTGAATGTAAGTGATGAAACACAACCCTTAATTTTCTTCTGATCAATCAATGAAAAGATTTTGGCAGCTTCAAGTGAAAAAGGTTTTCTGCCAGTAAGGAAGTCAACAATGACATCTGTGTCAATAAATACATTTTCCATTCTAGAGGTATTTATTGGTCAATTGATCAGATAATTCTTTCTTATAATCGAAGTTCTGAGCCACTTTAAATGAGCCGTGCAATGATTTTACTTTTGGAGTCAAATCATTATCACTGATAGATTTTCTATGTGTTAAAGCTTTAAAATACGTTTCAACGAGGTCAGAAAGACTCCGCCCTTTATCCTTTGCGTACAATTTAGCCTTCCGGACTAATTCTCTGTCAACATTGAGTGTAAGTTTTGTGTCCATCACTACTTAATTTTACGTACTACAAATATACATAATTATTTTCATATACGTAATAAATATTGAAAGATATTACGTGACTTCAACTCGCAGCTTACATGTGAAAAAATCTCAATGGTCCGGCCTTTCTAAAGGCAATGTAATTACTGAATGTATCGCAAATCTGTCCCACCTTATGATTATAGAATACTGAATACCGACCCGACAGTTCCCGATAGCAATCGGTACGGGAACTGATTACCCCGTCTGTCTATGTCGGTTGAAAAGGGAATATGTGGATCCTTCGCTCTCCTGCTTCGTGGTGCTTTCCTTTACATGGTTCAGTTCAGTATTCAATATTTCCCTATATGTTATTAGGCTATCGGGATTGTCGGCATGGTAGGCTGATAGTCCCAGATAATAAAAACTTACATTTACATATTTATAATTGAACAAATAATTCTCTTCACCAATTGCGCCGGGAATCATAGTTTCGGATGCAGGAGACATCTTGTCCCGGCGCCTTTCATGGGTGTCTTCCTGTGCTACAAACATATTACTCCACCGGAGCTGATTCTTAATGTTATTTTCTACATGTCTGACAGTTAACGTTATTGAGGCATTAACGCTTTTGAACTTTGAACTTTGAACTTCGAACTTTGAACTTTGAACTTTGAACCAGTTAACCAGTTAACCAGTTAATCAGTAAACCCCTTCGACGCTTCCGCCCCGTCAGTCACAATAGAAACAACTGCACCTGATATCCCCGGAGCCCTTCTAACCTGCACCTTATTCATTAGATCCCGGGGAAAATTAATTCAAGTTAAAAATATTCGATATAAGATGAAGAAATATTGGAAAGTATCAGATGATTAAAAGTACTGTTCAGTAAAAATTATTAAATGATAAAAAATACAATTTGATAAAAAATATCAAATGATAAAAAATATCAAATGATAAACTTTATCAAATAAGAAAAATTATCAATTGAAAAAAAATTCTTTTTTAATAAAAAATCTTATTTAATATAAAATCTTATTTGATAAAAATTCTTATTTAATAAAAGTCCTGAACAAAACTCTACCTACCGCCTGCTGAAACTCTCAAAAGCCCTGTCAATATTCGCCTGAATATGATCCCCAGAATGAACCAGTACAAGGTATCTTAAAGTTAAAACTGTGCCTCTGGCGAAAAACATATCCCTGTCATTCTCTGGCCAGTACATCGGAGTGGGCGACATAAATCCATAATCCCTCGTAAACCACGGAGACGGATACCATGGATTGGACGGATGTTGAATTATAGCCAACCCCTCAACACCACTGCCTCTGCGACCATAATAATCCATCCACGCCGACCTCTTTCCGAATGTCTCTTTCTCACTCTTTAAACCTTCTGCATTTATCATGGTGCCGCCATTCCTTACCGATAAATCAGCCGACATCCTGGCACTGAACAACGAATGATTGGTCTTCAGAATGCGTACATCAGTGAGCATCTCCATCACAATCTCAACTTCAATCTGATACATGTCTTTCGACGGCGCAGTAATTGTATATTTTCTTCTGTCTTTTATCGGCGAAACAGCCCCCGGACGACTCCATATACACTCATCAGTTATTACCGCAGTATCACCACCCTGCTTTACCACTTCGGCATTTACCGAAATTATCCTGCCTCGTTCAAGCCCCTCCTGCCACCAGTTGCCTCCATTCACAAGATCACAGCCGAAAAACAAAGAACTGTGATGCGGATATTCCGCATTTCTCATCGAAGTGACAGAAGCTCCCGATACCGGACCGTTTACAGGAAAGAAAAACGGATACTTCTCATTCTCAGCAAAAATGTAACTGGTGAAAAATTTTCCGTCAATTGTCACATCAATCCTTGCTCCAATTTTAACAGCAGTGATTTTGGCTGCTTCTGCATTCTTGCCAAAAATGGCTGCTATAAAAATTACCAGCGCAAAAAATATATATTTATTCATTTTATAAGTTTTAATTAATAGATTATCAATTTAATAAATAAACTTATCTGGCGTTCAATAATTAAAAAATCCCCCCATTTTGGGGGGGAAGGGGGGCTACATTTTTATATAATCCGTCCCGTAAGGTTTTCTCTGTGGTCTCGAAAGCATTTTGTTTGCTTCATCATCATTAATAAATACCTCTTTTTCCGGATCCCATCTGAGCCTTCTTCCAAGTTTCATGGCGATGTGGGTAATGAGGCACACCACACAGGCCTTATGCCCGATATCAACCGGAGAAATGGGAGCTTTTCTTGTTTTGATGCATTCGAGCCAGTTGCCGTGTTGTTCTTTGCTCTCATAGAGATGTATTTCGTTCGGACCTATCTCCGACGTCAGAATCTTCGGGTCGCTGGCATTAAGTGCTTTGGTGTTCTGGTTCTGTGCTACAGGGTCTGAGGGTGAAGCAACGTAGTTGCCACGGGTTACAAATATCCAGCCTTCTGTTCCTTCGTATCTGATTCCGTTGGGATATCCTCCGCTCACATATTGTGTCACCCCGTTGGCATATTCGAGTTTTGCCATGAAATCGCCGTGCACATCCCAAAGACCTGATTTCGGAAACTCAGCCACTGCTTCAATCTGTATCGGACCTGTCAGTTCGGTATCCATGCCCCATGCGGCAGAGTCGAAGTGATGCTGTCCCCAGCCTGTTATCATTCCTGCGCCGAACTGTTCGCACCTGAGCCAGCCCGGGCGGTCGGTAAGGCTGTTCTGGGGATGCACTCTCATCTCGGTGTAATACACGTAAGGAGTTGAGCCGAGCCACGCATCGTAATTAAGGTTGGGAGGGATTGGCATCTCAGGTGCCTCCGGACCCGATGGGTCGCCGGGAAGTCCTATCTTTACCGTAAGCAGCTTGCCAATTCTTCCGTTTCGAACCAGCTCGGCAGCCCTTCTGAATTGCGGCATCGACCTCTGCTGTGTGCCCACCTGCAAAATCACCTTTTTGCGTTTTACAACTTCAACAAGCTGTTGCCCTTCTTTTATTGTGAGAGAGGTAGGCTTCTGCAGGTAGATATCCTTTCCTGCCAGTGCTGCCTCAATTGCAGGCTGGGCATGCCAGTGGTCGGGAGTGGAAATTATAACTGCATCAATACTTTTATCGGCAATAATCTCATGATAGTCGCCGTAAACTTTAACATCAACATAATTAGACTTTCCGGTCTTTTTTGCATAGTAATTCTCGATAAATTCCTTGCCTCTGGCAGCGCGTTTTGAATCGAAATCTGCCACCGCAACAAATCGTGCATTGTCGTATTTAATTGTCTCGGCAACGTCGTGGGTGAGAGCAATACGACCGAATCCGATTTGCCCGATGTTAATCATGTCACTTGGTGGGTTCTTTCCGATTACCGAAGCTGGAGCTATCGTAGGAATCACAATGGCTCCTGCTGCTGCTGATGCGGTGCTCGCAATGAATTTTCTTCTTTTCATATTATGGTTTTTTATGGTTTTCCTTAATATGTGTAAAAATATTAAAAAATAAAGTTATTCATGTTTTATCTTAAAAAAAGAAGCACCCACTTCAATTAGTGGGAGCCTCTTTTTCAATTTTGTTAATCTGTTCAGTACAGACATCTTTAATAACCCGGGTTCTGCTCATATTTATTTGTGCACCTTATTATCTGGTTTGCCGGAATAGGTCTCAGAAGATGTTTCTCCTGAATGTTTTTGGTAGCATCAGGATTATATTTTCTGACACGTTCCAGAAGTTTTCCGGTACGCTTCAGATCGAGCCATCTTTGCTGCTCTCCGAAACTCTCTCTCGACCATTCATCGAGAATAAAATCAAGGTCAACCTGTGAGGCAGATACTTCCATCTGGGCTTCTTTACCCGGCCATGCAGCCCTGCGTCTGATAACATTAATATAATTAACTGCTTCGTTTGCATTTCCATCTCTTCCGAGCATCGCTTCGGCGGCAATAAGATAAGTTTCTGAAAGTTTAAATACAATAAAATCTCGTGATCCTTCCTGCTCGTTAAGTGATGCCCTCAGATTATCATCAAATTTCCACGGGGAAGGGAAAATGTTGATGTTTGGATTGACAACCGAAACATCCGATTTCCAGAGCGACCAGGGATTGTCAATGTCATCCTTATGCCAGCTGAAGATGTTTGCATACGGAAGTCTGGCCTGAATTGCATTGAAACTTGCCTGGTCAAGCTTCTTGTCTGTGATAAATATTGCAGTATCACCAATATTGGCGCCGGCCGGAATGCCGGATGTGGAATTGAAATACCAGACAACCTGGAAAGATTTAACAAATCTTGAATCAACATCAAGGGGTCTGAAATTATCAAGTAACCAGGCGGTGGGTCTATACCGGATCCATGGACGTCCATACCCGTGTCCCAGACCACGAACCAAACCGCCCTTATCATACGTTTCATACCATGGTCTGAAATACAGGTGGGTTTCATTTCCGACCGGATTAAGAAGAGGATCTATGTCAAACTGAATCGACCATATTATTTCTTTGTTCTGCTCATTGCCATGGTAAAGATTTCCCTTGGAATCTTTAATGTTATAAACTTGCTGATAATCGGCCAGAAGTTGATGGGGTGAATTGTTAATGACATCAACGGCCAGACTCGCTGCCTGAGCAAAATCTGTGGGTGCACCGAATGGCTTATATGCTCTTGTCAGATAGACAAGTGCCAGATGATGCATTGCAGCTGCTTTTGTAATCCTGCCGAATTCACTCTGTGTAACAGGCAGATTCTCAGCTGCATAGGTTAGGTCTTCAATTATAGCATCATAAATATCCTTCTCTGGTGTCCGGTTTGCTTCTGTTTCAACTCCGGTTGTTTCTTCGAGTGTTAAATGTATAGGACCGAACATTTCAACCAGCAGATAATAGATGTGTGCTCTTATAAAACGGGCTTCACCAACAAGCACTTTCTTTTCTGATTCCGGCAAATTTGCTTGAGGAGCACGTCCGATAACAGCATTACATGTGTTGATACAAATGTAGAATTGCTGCCAGTTGTCCCAGAAAGGACCTGCCTCTGCATTCAAACCGGCTTCATAATTATTTATGGCGTGGTCACTTCCATGTCCACCGCGGGTATATTCATCTGTTCCGAAAACTGTTGTTTTGCAACCATTCTCCTGCCCGTAAAAATAACGCAACCTTGCATAGCATGCTCTTACAGCATCCCTGAAGCCATTGGGAGTGCTGTAATGAGTGTCAACTGTAATCCCTGAAATTATCTTCTCTTCCAGCACATCGCATGATACAGAGGATATCATCAGCAGGATTGATGCTATTGATATGATTTTTAGTGTTTTCATAATCTTGTGCATTTAATTGTTAAAAATCTGCCAGTATTCCAAATGAGTACATTCTGGTTGAAGGCACGTCGCTTGTGACATTGCCACCATATACTTCAGGATCCAGATTATTTGCCAGTCTTGAAAAGATAAAAGGTGTGTCGAAGTTTATATATGCCCTGATTTTTTTTGCTTTTATTCTGGCTACAACATCGGAAGGCAGACTGTATCCGAGCTGAATATTTCTAACTTTGACAAAATCACCAGGACAGTAACCTCTTGAGGTGCTATAATATGGGTATTCCATTGAACCATCTGGTTTTGGATGATTATTGGTGGGATTTGTTTCGGTCCAGTAATCAACATTAAGGTTATTGTACCTTCCCTGCAGAGTTGTGTGCGTTACTTCAAATGCATTATACACTGTATGTCCGAAAATGCCAAGCACAAGGAATGAAAAATCTACACCTTTATATTCAAATCTTGAGCCCAGACTAATAGTTGCCTTTGGCATATCGGTTCCCAGAATTACCCTGTCATCCTGGTTAATCTTTCCGTCATTATTTACATCCTGAACCTTAATCTGCCCTGGTTTGAGCTGGTACACTGCAGCCTGTTCAACTTCATTCAGTTGCCATACTCCCAATTTCTTGTAATCGTACCATACTGTAAGTGGATAACCAATAAACCATCTGTTGCCCACATCATCCTTTTTGTTACCGTAAAGGTCCACTATCTCTTCGTGGTTACCGAAAGCATTTAAGGTTGTTTCCCAGCTGAAGTCTCCAATAGAAATATTTCTGGTTACCAGATTTATCTCCCATCCTATGTTTTTCGTCTGACCTACATTTTCCATTACATAGTTGAATCCTGAGGTAATAGGTATCTGTCTCTGCAGAAGAAGGTCGTATGTATTGGTATAATATCCTTCAATGCTCCCGGTAATCCGGCCTTTAAGAATGCTGAAATCGAGGCCAATATTTGTAGTTGCAGATGATTCCCATCTCAGGTCAGGATTAGCAATGGTGGATGGAGCATATCCGAAGGCAGCTTTGCCGCCAAATGAATATACAGTTCTTTCAAGAGAACCTCTTGTCTGGTATGGACTAATACCTGTATTGCCTGTCACTCCATAACTTGCTCTGAATCTGAGGTCTTCGAAAATATTCTGCCCCTGCATGAATCCTTCTTTGTTGATTCTCCACATGAAAGCTACCGAGGGGAAAAATCCCCATTTATGTCCTTCTGCAAGTCGGGATGATCCATCCATTCTGCCGGTAAAGGTCAACATATATTTGCCAAGAAGCTCATAATTGACACGGCCCATAAAAGACATTATGCCCCATTCCGAGAGGTTGCTGCCAAATTCGCGCACTGTTTTTGCAGTTCCAAGGTTATGGAACAATTGTGTTTCGTATGGTATATCTTCAGCTTCAATATAGGTGGTTTCATCATTTGATTTCTGGATACTGTACACTCCTGTAAAATTCAAATCATGAATACCGGTTGTAAGGTTATAAGTTAAAATGTTTTCAAATGTATAGTTCAAAGCACGATCGTGCTCTTTTCTTACTCTTGGCAAACTTCCCTGACGAGCCATTGAGTTTGTACCCTGAAACAAGCCTCTGCGGTATTCACGGTAGTCAGGTCCGAAGTTCATCCGGTAGGTAAGGTTTTTAAGTATATCGAGCTCAGCAAAAATATTGCTGAACACCCTCATTGTGATACGCTCATCGAGGTAGTTACCTTCAACATAATCAGCCAGAGGATTCCACAGCAGAGGGTCAGCTCCTGGACGGTATATTAAATTGCCATTTTCGTCATAGGGTTCAGCGAGAGGAGAGATGTTTATTGCGGCTCCGAATGTGTTTGAAGCGTAATTTTGTTTCCAGTTTGAAAATTGAGTCGAGGTTCCAACTCTGAATCTATCAGATACTTTATGGTCAAGGTTTATTCTGAAAGTATATCTGGTAAAATCCTGGGTTTTAATTACGCCCTGTTCATTAAAATAGTTTGCTGAGAGAGCAAAACCTGTTTTTGCCTCGCCACCACGTATGCTCAGCTGGTGGTTCTGCTGGTATCCATTACTGAGTACCAGTGAAATCCAGTCGGTTGAAACACCTTTGTTATGTGCCGCTTCTTCTTCAGCGGTTATTGGGCGTTGAGCAACCACCTTCATCCTGTAGTATTCTTCTCCGTTCATCATGTCGGGAAGTGCAAGTACGCTTGTGATGCCATACTGTCCGGAATATGAGACAGTTGTTGGAAAATTGCCGCCACGGCTTGTAGTTATCAGAATTACGCCATTGGCACCTCTCGAACCGTAAATTGCTGTAGCAGAAGCATCCTTAAGGACTTCAATTGATTTAATATCTCTGGGATTGATATCAGCAATGTTCCCTTCGTAAGGTATGCCATCAACAACATAAAGTGGATCGTTGGTTGCAGTTAGTGACCTTCTGCCTCTTATACGAATTGTAACACCATCTCCTGGGCGATTTCCTGAAGACAATGCCACAACACCCGTGGCACGGCCCTGCAGAGCAGAACCGGCGTCTGCAACGGGTAGTTCCTGAATCTCTTCAGCTCTTACTGAAGAGATAGAACCTGTTATACTTCCCCTTCTCTGTGTACCATAGCCAACCACCACTACTTCATCAAGCAATCCAATGTCAACCGCCATGGTTACATTAACTGTCGTCCTGGCGGTAATATCTACATCCACAGACTTCATTCCAACGAATGAGAAGGACAGAATTCTGGCATCGGCAGGCACAGTAATCGTGAATTTACCATTAATGTCTGTGAAGGTGCCGATAGTTGTTCCTTTTATCTGGACAGTAACACCGGAGAGAGGCTTCTGGCTCTCGTCGGTTACAGTTCCAGTAATTACTTTCTGTGCTATCAGATTCACTGAGAATCCGATAAGCACAATCATCATAAATAGATGTTTTTTCATAAGAGGTTCGGATTAAAAGATTATGCACTCCAATATTTATTGTTTAACAATGTATTACATGTTGTTTATGAAAGGTTAAGGGTTTATCTTATCTCAAATTTATTATAAAATAATATAAAATGCAACCGATTGCCAGATAAAATTAATCAAAAATTCCAGTGTTGAGCATAATTTCTTGATTATGAAATTCATAAAAAAGAACAAGTAAATATTTTTTTATCAATTGATTACAGGTTACATTAAATTGAATAAGATATAAGTGAAATAATTGGGTGGTTTTTGAAAAACTTAAAGCAACCGATTGCATTTTTATTATGCTTTTGTTTTCTTAAAATGATTTTTTGTATTAATTTGCAGTATTATATATAATGTTTTATAGATGAAAAATGAGAAGGAGATAACTATATATGACATTGCTGCAGAGTTAGGATTATCTCCGTCGACAGTTAGCAGAGCATTAAAAGACCACCCGGGAATCAGTAAGGAAACAAAGCAGCAGATTAAAGAAACGGCCCGGCGGATGGGTTACCGGTTCAATAAATTTGCCAGCAATCTGAGGCTAAAAAGAACAAATACTATTGGGGTTGTTGTCCCAAAACTAAACAGTTATTTTATGGCGACAGCAATAACCGGAATAGAAAGGATTGCAAGCAAGTATAATTATAATCTGATAATTGCAAATTCTCTTGAAAATGAAAAAAAGGAGGCTGAAGGAGTAGCAACACTTTATAATAGTCGGGTTGATGGTCTGATTGTATCGCTGGCATACAACACTTCGAAAATAAAACACTTTGACATATTTCTAAAAAAAGGTATTCCCATAGTTTTTTTCGACAGGGTATTTGAATGCAAAGGCTGCGTCAGAGTAATCATTGACAATTTTAAAGCAGGTTATGAAGCGGTTTCTCATCTGATTTGTCAGGGTTGCAAAAGGATAATACATGTGGGTGGTAATCTGAAAAGAAACGTTTATAATGACAGGTTGCTCGGATATCGCAAAGCGCTGGAAGACAATGGTATTAATTATGATGAGTCGCTTGTAATAATTAATGATCTCACAGAGAGGGCAGGTGAGGAGGTGGTGAGAAAGATTCTGCGTATGAAAAAACCACCCGATGCTGTATTTACGGCAAATGATACAACGGCTGTTTCGATAATCCTTAATCTTCAAAAAGAAGGTATTTCAGTTCCAGGCGACATTGCCGTTGTTGGATTTAATAATGAACCGATAAGCAAAGTGATTCATCCTAATCTGACAACAGTTAATTATCCTGCATATGAAGTTGGAGAAATGGCAGCGAATGTATTGATTGACAGACTTAACTCTTCGAGAGATGTTTTTCCTTCGACCATTGTTCTGGAACATAATCTCATTATAAGGGAATCGTCATTGAAAAACGGAACGATAGGGAAGAAGGGCTGATAATAGTTGCCAGAATGCGCAAATTGAATTGAAACGAGCAAAAGGGTTTTTTATCAAATGATAAAAAGTTCTAAATAATAAATTTTTTTAAATAGTACCGATTGCCAATTAATAAACATTTTTAAATAATAATAAATATCAAATAGTAAAGTTTTTTAAATAGTAAATGTTATCAAATAGTAAAAAGTATCAATTGATAAAAATTTCTTTTTGATAAAATTTTTTAAATAATAAAAATTCTAAATATTGAAATTAATACTTTATATATGAGTATGTTACAAAAAATATTACCAGTCGTCATATCTCTTTTCTTATCAACTGCTTTACCAGCCTGCCCCGAAACCGGCTACCGGCTCTGGCTTAGATACGACAAAATATCTGACCCGGTACTGCTTCAAAACTATAAATCATCCATTACCGGCTACGTATTCGTGGGTAACAGCCCCACGATTACCGTCACCAGAAATGAACTCAAAATAGCACTCAAAGGCCTGCTCGACTGCGAAATCCCCGAACTTGCCTCACCTGAAAAAATTAAAAAGAAATCATTTATACTCGCTGGTACACCCTCCGATTCAAAACTCATCGCTTCTCTGATCCCTCTCCACGGCCTCGCGAAAATAGGCAACGAGGGCTTTATAATAAAAACCGTCAGATTCCATAAGGCAAATATTATTATCATAACCGGAAACACCGACAGAGGAGTACTCTACGGCACCTTTCACTTCCTTCGCCTTCTCCAGACTCACTCCAACATCACTTCACTTAATATCCTCGACACCCCTAAAATAAAAATACGCATTCTTAACCACTGGGATAACCTCAACCGTACCGTCGAAAGAGGTTATGCCGGCCTTTCTCTATGGGACTGGAATACCCTGCCCGATAGCCTGACAGAGAGATACACCGATTACGCCCGCGCCAACGCTTCTGTAGGAATAAATGGTACAGTACTTACAAATGTCAACGCTAACGCCCTCGTACTAACAACCGAATACCTTAAAAAAGTGGCTGCCCTGGCAAATGTTTTCAGACCTTATGGCATAAAAGTCTACCTCACCGCACGCTTCAGCGCACCTGTCGAAATTGGCGGACTTAAAACAGCCGACCCGCTCGACCCGGAAGTTGCCAGCTGGTGGAAGAGAAAAGTCGCAGAGATCTACAGCCTTATTCCCGATTTCGGAGGTTTTACAGTAAAAGCAAATTCCGAAGGACAACCCGGCCCCCAGAACTACAACCGCTCTCATGCCGACGGCGCAAATATGCTCGCCAGAGCTCTTGCCCCTTACGGCGGTATTGTTATGTGGAGAGCATTTGTATATGACGACAGAGTGCCTGAAGACCGCGCAAAACAGGCATATAACGAGTTCGTCCCACTCGACGGAAAATTCATGAATAACGTATTAATTCAGGTGAAAAACGGACCGGTCGATTTCCAGCCTCGAGAACCATTCCACCCCCTCTTCGGCGCAATGCCCCATACCAACGTGATGCCAGAATTCCAGATAACACAGGAATACCTCGGAGCTTCAGTACATCTTGTATACCTTGCACCTCTCTTCGAAGAATGCCTTAAATCAGATACTTACGCCAGAGGAAAAGAGTCGTACGTTGCTTCAATCATCGATGGAACCCTTTTTAACAATAACCTTACAGCTATGGCCGGCGTTTCCAATATCGGAAATGTCGAAAACTGGACAGGCCACCCCTTCGGCCAGGCAAACTGGTACGCCTTCGGACGGCTCGCATGGAACCCATACGAAAATTCGGAAACAATTGCCGAAGAATGGATTAAGATGACATTCTCCAACGATCAGAAATGTGTTGAGGGAATAAAGAAAATTATGATGAACTCGCGCGAAAATGCAGTTAATTATATGACACCACTTGGACTGCACCATATAATGTACGCAGGACACCATTACGGACCGGGCCCGTGGGTCAGCAGGGGCCGGCAGGACTGGACCTCAGTATACTACCACCGGGCCGATACACTGGGAATAGGATTCGATAGAACAACTTCAGGAAGCAATGCAGTGTCACAATACTTCAGCCCGGTAAAAGAAATCTTTAATAACCCTGAAACATGCCCCGAAAACTTACTCCTGTGGTTCCATCACCTGCCATGGGATTATAAAATGAAATCAGGCAGAACATTATGGGAAGAACTATGTTTTAAATATTACGAAGGGGTGGATGCAGTGAGACAGATGAGAAAAGAGTGGCAGGAGTTAAAATATTGCGTCGATAATGAAAGATTTGAACAGGTAAGTGAGCTTATGGCCAAACAGGAACGCGACGCAAAAATCTGGAGAGACGGTTGTGTGTTGTATTTCCAGACTTTTTCACGCAGACCAATTCCTGAAGGACTCGAAAAACCAGAACATCCGCTTGAGTATTATATTAACCACAAGTATACCGATATACCGGGCCTCAGGTAAATACCAAAAACAAAACCAATTAATATAAATTATAAGATAATAAGATAATCAGTAAAAAATTGACCAAACAAGAGTTGTGCAACTTTTTTTCTGTAAAATCATTTAAGCCACGATTAATTTTTTG
>ERZ795047.726-NODE-726-length-38746-cov-8.870202_pt1 | contig 38746 bp, 24 predicted proteins | sample MGYA00375131_ERZ795047 | MGnify/ENA primary metagenome ERZ795047 (study PRJEB30176, sample SAMN05720228) | activated sludge metagenome | isolation source: Anaerobic digester | place: Japan | collected 2015-05-20 ...
TCGCCGCCTCGGTGGTCGAGCCGAACCAGCGCTCGTCGATACCGCCGCGGTTAAGTCCGAAGGCATAGAGATCATCCGGGTGAAGCTTCAACCTGCGTCCGGGATAACAGAACGAACGCGGCACCCAGTTCGGTGTCAACCGCAACACGCCGTTGCCCGCATTCAGCGCGGCATCCGCAACGCTATTCACATTCTTTTTGACAGTCTTCAACTCTTTTACTGATCGAGCGCCCATGATGGCTAACCTCCCTTTCTTACAAATCGTGAGACCAAACAGAATACACTTAAATCATACACGTCCACCCTTGACATGTCTTGTAAAGGCTCGTTTGATATGTGTATTTAATCGGCGCGTTCTCTCGACTCGACAAACGGGTTTCCGCCCGTTACCATTCTTTTCTGTGTTCTGGCACCCCATCGGGCTGGGAAAACCAACAAAGAACGAGTTGTTTCTCACACGAAGGCGCTAAAGGAAACAGGGTGTTATGAAAAAACCTTTGTGTTCTTTGTGCCTTTGTGTGAGATTGAATTGGGGTACGGGCTAAGCTCGCGTTAGGCACTATCGGTGATGCACACAACCTAAGGAAGCTTGATGAACATGCGTACATTGGGAATCGGATGTTTAGTACTGGTCGGAGTGCTGGCTTTCGGCCAGCCTGAAAAAGACTTTTTCTTCAAGAACAACGACTCGGTTGTTTTTCTGGGCGACAGCATCACCCAGCAAAAGCTCTACACCACCTACATCGAAGCCTACACGCTGACGCGCTTCCCGGACCACCGTTTCTGTTTCCGCAACGTGGGCTGGGGCGGTGATACCGCGTGGCTACGCCAGCGTTTCAAGACGGATGAGAAAGCGCTCTTCTCCGCGACAGGTGCCGTGCTGGACGAGATGGTGGAAAAAGCGGTACGGGCCGGCCTGAAGCGCGACGTACTGCCGCACAAGCCCACGGCCGTCACGGTCAAGTTCGGCATGAACGACCATGCCTATCAGGCGTTCCGCGAAGACATCTGCCGCGCATATGTACGCAGCCAAGGCGAAATCGTGGACACCCTCATGAAGGAAGGCGCCCGCGTCGCCCTGATCACTCCGCAGCCGATCGAGGACAAGTCCCCGGTCGAACACGACAAGAACGTGAAGAACCAATCGCTGCACAAATTTTCCGCCGCCCTGTACGACGTGGCGGCTGCGCGCAATGCGTGGTTCGTGAACCTGTTCGAGCCTTATATGAAACTCATGCTGACCGCGCGCGCTGCCAAGCCGGACGCCATGATCGGCGGCGGTGACGCCGTACACCCGGGGCCGGTCGGTCATACGCTGATGGCATGGATCATCCTGAAGCAACTCCAAGCGCCGATGCTGGTCTCCTGCTGCGAAGTGGATGTGTCGCGCTGGTTCTTCCTCAGCAAGATCAAACGCCAAAGGAACTGCACGCTCTCCGATGTGCAGGTCAGGGACGGCGTTGTCAGCTTTGACCGGCTCGACCACGCGCTGCCGATGCCGATCGACACCAGAGCCACGGCCGCCCTCTCGCTGGCACCGATCACCGATGATCTGAACCGCTACAAGCTAAAGGTCGAGGGCCTCAAGGCCGCGAACTACGCCCTGACCATCGACGGTCTGCACGTCGCCGATTTCAGTCGCGAAGATCTTGCCCGCGGGGTAGACCTAGTGAATTACTCCACGCCGAACTCCGCACAGGCGCTCCAAGTCCTGGACTTGGTGTTCAAAAAGAACGACGCCTATTTCGAGCGCTGGCGCAAGGTGCAACTCGCAAACGGTCCGGCTGAAAAAATGGCCGAACTGGACCTGCGCATCGCCGACCTTGAGGCGCAGATTGATGTCGCGCGCAAACCCAAGCCGCACCGCTTTGAACTGACACCTCTTTGACATGATTTCCCGCTACGCGGGCGCATAAACGACATGATTGACATGACTGACATGACTGACATGATTTGGAGGGCGAGTGTCCCCACGAGCCGCCTTCCGCTGTGCGGAAGGATGGTTTCAGGATCCATTGCGGAGCACCGGGAGGGACGAGCGTCTGCTCGTCCGCGGGCAAGCAGACGCTTGCCCCTCCCAGCGGCGGTCACGCCGCCACCCCGTAAGAGATCCCTGCGCCTCTGCGTCTCTGCGTTAAAAAAACGCCCGACGTTCAACGCTCAACGCTCAACGCTCTGCGGGCGGGGACGCCCGCGCTCCCGACTGCGCATCTTTCGGCCGCACTCCCCTTTCCTGTGTCTTCTGTTAGCTGTCTGCGGGATGCTTGCCTTCTCGCACGGGAACGCACAACCGGCCGCCAACCGCTTCGTGGGATACCGTTCCGGCTTTAACCGCGACACGCTCGCGTTGCAGATCCTGCTCGACCGCCAACACCTCTCCTGCAACTGCGTTGACGGCGTGTGGGGACTGCGAACAGAAATCGCGCTGGTGACCTGGCAGACGCTCAATGGCCTGCCCCCCACCGGCATCCCCGACGCCGCCGTGCTGGAAGCACTCGGCGGCGATGACGACGTGCTGACGCGCTACACCATCACCGCCGCCGATGTGGCTGCCCTAGGCCGGGTGCCGCAGGATTGGGAAGAGCGTGCGCGACTCAAGGCACTGCCCTACGAGACCCTGCAAGAGTTCCTGGCCGAAAAAGGCCACGCCTCGCAGCGGGTTATCGAACGCCTGAATCCCGGCCTGTCCTGGCCGAATCCGCCGGTGGGCAGTGAAGTCGTGTTGCCGAACTGCGCGTATGACAAGCCCGCCAAGGCCGGCTCGATCCGCATCTCGCTCTCACGCACCGAGGTGACGGTTTTCAATCCTGAAGGACAGCTTGTCGCGCTTTTCCCATGCTCGATCGCGCGTGAAAAATCCAAGCGGCCTGACGGCGAGGTCTCGGTCAAGGCTGTCGCACAGAACCCCAACTACACCTACGACCCTCAGCTCTTTGTACCGGGCGGCTCTAAAAAAACCAAACTCCTCATTCCGCCGGGGCCGAACAATCCGGTGGGGCTCGCCTGGATCGGCCTTTCGCTACAGGGCTACGGCATCCACGGCACCCCCACTCCGGAACATATCGGACGTGCCGAATCCAAGGGATGCTTCCGGCTCGCCAACTGGAACGCGGTCAAGCTACTCGCGATGGTAGAGCACGGCACGCCAGTCGTGATCGAGGAGTAGGCGTAGGCTACGGCAGTCTGCCGCGTGCTGCGTCGACTGCGGTTTTGCGGAAGGCCTGGGCGGCTTCGTGCGAGCAGGCCGGCACCACTTCCGCCGCAAAGGCGGCGCTCTTGGCCATGCAGGCGCGCCCTTCCGGCGTGGTATAAAAGGTGGCTAGCGCACGCAGCTCCGCCTCATTGAAGTGGCGCAACAGCGCTGTGCGGATGATGCGGCGTAGTTCGATGACATCAACGTTGCGCATGAAAGCGTCGTGCGCCCGCGTCTGCTTTTCGGGTCGCGTGTAGGTTGCGGCGTAGGGCCGCGCCAATTGCGCCATCATGATCTCCGGCGGAACGATATCCATCAGCGCATCGGCATACTGTTCTGCAGTGGTCGGCGTCGGGGCGACCGGCGTGGCGGTACGGCATGCGCTGACCAAGACAAGCGGCGCGAGCCAGAAAAGAGGACGTACGTTCATGTTGGAATCTCCTGTCGGGCCGACGCGGAAGCGTCCAATACGCTCCGGTAGACGGCCTCTGTGGCGTGAGCCGATTTTTCCCAAGTGAATTCGGCAGCCTTGCGGTAGCCGGCCTCGATCTTCTCCTCGCGAAAAGCCGGCTGATCGAGCAACAGGCTCACCGCGCTGGCAATGGAAGTGCGGTCACTCGGATCACAGGTGACAGCCGCCGCGCCGCAATTTTCGAGGACCGCGCCGCCCGAGCAGACCACCGGACAGCCACAGGCCATGGCTTCAATCGGCGGCAGGCCGAATCCTTCATCATGGGAGGGAAAGACGAAAGCCTGCGCCAGCGAATAGAGCACGGGCAGGTCTTCAGCGCTGACATAACCCGTGAGAATCACGCGATGGCGCACACCGTTCCGGTGGATGGCCGCATCGATCACCGCAGCGGCAGCAGAATCGGCCGCACCGGCTAGCACGAGATGCAGATCCGGCCGCTCGCTTTGTACGATAGCGAATGCGTCGATGAGACTGAGGATGTTTTTGCGTGATGTCAGGTCGCCGACAAAAAGCAGGAACGAGGTGGGCAGGTCGTAACGCTGGCGCACGGCCTGCAAGCGCGCGTGATCGGTGCAATGCGTCATCGCCTGTGAAAGTCCGGGCGATATGACGTGGATACGTTCTTCGCGCACCGCGGGGAAGCGTGTCAGGACGGTGTTTTTGATATAGGACGAGAAGGTGATGATCGCGGCAGCTTTTTTGACCGAAGGGGGAATCAGCAATTTGTAATGCAGGATATTGCGCGTGCGACAGAATTGGGGGTGAGTCATCACATGCAGGTCATGGATCGTGAGCACCAAGGGGCAGGGCGTCAACAGCGGAGCGACATAGGCGGGCGCGTGCAACAGAGGCGCGCGGGCGCGCAACAAAAGCAACGGAAGCACGGTTTGTTCCCACGCGATACGCAACAGACGCGAGCGCGAAGCCGCCGCGCAGATCGTCCGCAGACGCACATGCGGCGCAACGGGGATGGCGCGGTGTCCGGATGGAACACAGACGCAGGTTCGGAGCGAACCATACCGCGCCAATGCGCATGCCAACTGATGTACCGTCACTTCCACACCGGAATACGGTTCACGCAAGACCATGGCATTATAGAAAATCTCTGGCATGTGGGTTTTAGTATATAGGATATGTCAGATAAAAAACAGCGCCATGCTTTTACCCCACCGTTGCGAGCCACTGCGTGGTCGCAACGATCGATCCCGATCCCGATTGGGGTGGAACCCTGAAACCCTGAAACCCTGAAACCCTGAAACCCTGAAACCCTGAAACCCTGAAACCCAAATTGACGGGGGAACAACGGACTTGTTATTCTGAAAGCATCCTAACTAACGGAAGAAAGGAACACAATGATGAAAACGATGCGTGTACTGTTGTCTATCTGTGCTTGTGCCCTGCTGGTGATGGCCGGCTGTAAGAAAGAATCGGCGGCGGAAGCCGGTGCGGCACCTGCGGCTGATGGCGCCGCTAAGAGTAGCGTGCTTGATCTTGACGACACGACCTTCGCCGCAGCGACCGCGCAAGGCGTGGTGCTTGTCGATTTCTGGGCCCCTTGGTGCCCGCCCTGCCGCGCGCAAGGACCGATCATAGATGCCGTAGCCAAGCAGCTTGGCGACACCGCCAAGGTCGCCAAAGTAAATGTCGATAAGGCGAAGACCACCGCCCAGACGTTCGGCGTCCGCAGCATTCCCACGCTTGTGGTCCTGAAAGACGGCAAGACCGTCAAGTCTTTCACCGGACTCACGCAGGCGGATGCCTTGGTGGCCGCCGTCAAAGAGGCGCTGTAAAAAGCGCCACCTGACCATATTGCCAACACCCTGAACAAAGGATTTTTATGCGCACGACCCTTTTCTTGTTCGCCGCCCTCGCGGCTGTCCTTCACACCGTAGCGGCCGAGCCCCAGACGGCACCGGCCGAGACGCCCGGCATGACCCGCATCTTCAACGGCAAAGACCTGACCGGCTGGGAGGGCGATCCCTCGCTCTGGTCGGTCAAAGATGGTGCCATCCGCGGCGAGACAACCGCCGAGAATCCAGCCCAAGGCAACACGTTCCTGATCTGGAAAGACGGCACCACGAAGGACTTCGAACTCCGCCTCTCTTTCCGCTGCACTGCCGCGAACAACTCGGGTATCCAGTACCGCTCCACGCGTCTGCAGAGCAAACCCGGTGCCAAGAACCAGTGGCGCCTCAAGGGTTACCAGCACGAAATCCGCAACGAGCAGAAACTGCCGAATGTCGCCGGGTTCATCTACGACGAAGGCGGCAAGCGCGGCCGCATCTGCTTGGTCGGCGAGCAGGCGATATGGACCGACGGCAAAAAGCAGGTGCAGGCGTCACTGATCGACGGCGAGGCGTTCAAGGCGCTTTTCAAACTCAACGACTGGAACGATGTCGTGATCGTAGCCAAGGGCAACCACATGCGCCACTATCTGAACGGCCGACTGATCCTTGACTTTACCGACGACCCTGCGCTGGCTCTGCTGGACGGCGTGCTGGGCCTGCAACTGCATGCCGGGCGGCCGATGTGGGCGGAGTTTAAGGATATCCGCATCAAGACGTTGGAGTAGTGACGATTTTATTTGCACCTTTCTTGAGAAAGATGCACGCCGCCTGCGCTTGCGTGCGGCTTCTTGGTCTTGCTACAGTGAATACTATGAAAGGAAGGAAATCCATTATGATTAAGCATGTTTTGTTTTTCGGTGCGCTCATTTCCGCATGCACGGTCTCGGCAGCCGAAGTCATCAAGGTCGGTATCATCGGCCTCGACACCTCGCACAGCGTCGAGTTTACCAAACTCCTGAACGCCGACACCGTCGAGCCGCAATACGCAGGCTGCCGCATCGTGGCGGCCTATCCGCAGGGCAGCCGCGACATCGCCTCCAGCACCAACCGCGTGCCGGGGTACATCGAGAAGGTCAAGCCGTTCGGCGTCGAGATTGTCGACTCGATCGACACCCTGTTGAAAAAGGTCGATGTGGTGTTGCTGGAGAGCAACGACGGGCGTGTCCATCTGGAGCAGGCGCTACCGGTTTTCAAGGCGGGCAAGCGCGTGTTTATCGACAAGCCGATCGCCGGCTCGCTGCCGCATGTGCTGGCGCTCTTTGAGGCGTCCAAGCGCTACAACGTGCCGATGTTCTCCTGCTCGTCGCTACGCTACACGCCCAAGACCCAAGCCCTGCGCAACGGCCAGCACGGTGCAATCGTGGGAGTCGACGCCTACAGTCCCTGTGCACTTGAAGCCACGCATCCCGATCTTTTCTGGTACGGCATCCATGGCGTGGAAACGCTCTTCACGCTGATGGGCACCGGCTGCGAGTCGGTCGTGCGCGTCTCCTCGCCCGGCACAGATCTGGCGATCGGCACATGGCGCGAGGGACGTATCGGCACCTTCCGCGGCAACCGCGAATCGCGCAATGGCTACGGCGCGACGGTCTTTCTGGCGAAGGGCCTGCAGCGCGTTGACGATTTCAAGGGATACGGCCCGATGCTGGCGGAGATCGTGACCTTCTTCAAGACCGGTGTCGCGCCGGTCAAGCCGGAGGAGACGATCGAGCTGTTCACCTTCATGAAGGCCGCCGACGAGAGCAAGCGCCGCGGCGGTGTGCCGGTGCGCCTCGATGAGGTTCTGGCCAAGGCCAAAGCTGAAGCGGCGAAAATCCCGCTGGAATAATGCCGTCCGTTCACTCCTCGACCGGGAAAGCGGGCGAGGTAAGCGAGGCACGTAACTCAGCCGCATGCGCGTAAATCGCGCGCTCCTCCTGCGGCGTGAAAAAGAGGTCGAGGTGGCCCACCGCCTCGGCCTCGTTGTCTGTTGAGTGCAGGGCGTTGTCTTTGTGGTAGAGCCGCCCCTCGCGCACAATCCGCTCGCGCAACTCAGGCTTGAAGAACTGGCGACTGTTGAGGACCAGCGGGTGCGCCTTGCTGCGTTCCTCAACCGAGCGCCAGCACGGTTCCGGATCGAAGACCACCACCGCCACCACCGGCCAGCCGCCCCGCCGCCACTTGTTGCCGCGCATGTATTTCGCACGCGTCAGCCGCGTCAGCCAAGGGATGTCTTTGACGGCGAGCAATGTGTAGTGCTGGGCCAGTTCGTCGAGCATCATCTGCCGGAAACCTTTGCGCACCGCCTTGGCGCGCAACACGAACAGGTTGAGTTCGCCGGGGTGCTGCGCCGCCGTCAGCAGCGCGAAGAACCGGCTTTTGAAGAGGTGCTTGAACTGATTCTGCAGATAACGCGCCGCTGTCTCAGCATCAATCGCGAAGCCCTGCTCTGCCAACAGGCGGTGCATGTCGAAGAGCGAGAGGTCGTACGGGCGTCCGAGCCGTTGCGCCAGTTCTTTCACGAAGCCGTAACGTTTGTACGCCCGGAAGGCGAGCGGATCTGTGGCGTCCGCACGGCAGGCCTCCGCCTTCTGGTAAGCGAGATGGTAGAGCAGCGAAACGTAGAGGTCGTCATCGCACGGCACGTAGAACGCATCCTGCCAGCGTACGCGGCGTTGCAGGATCGCATTAGCCAATGCGGCGGGAAAGTAAGCCCCGCCGACAAAGTCCGCGCCATGACCGGCCGTCACGCTGTAGAGATCGCACTTGATCCCCTGCCACTTCGGCACCCCGCGAAATGAGCGGGCAACCGCTTCGACCGCGCGGTCTTCAAGCAGGATGTCCATGTCATCCTTGCTGCCGCGCGCCGGACACTCGCCCATGTTGAGGTAGCCGCGTAACACCGCATAGGCGAAACCGTTCTCCTCAAGCCAACTGAAAAACTGCGCGGGATCTCGTAAATAGATTCTCATGGATTCTCTCAACGTGCGATTCAAGGTAACGCAATAACGGATTCCGGCTGGCCGGGAAGGTGCGTGACGATACGTACGGCCGCACTCGGCGCGCTTACCGGATAGAAGCTCGCCTCATACGGGAAGCGCTCGCAGACGCGGGTTTGACCGTCGCAGGTAAAGACCACGCGCGCGCCGGAAATCGGGTCGGCGGTGAGCACGGCGTAGACGGCGTCTTTGCCCCACGGCGAGCGGATCGTGAAAGCGTGGGCCGCGCCGAACGCACCGGCGGCAGCCGTGCGGTGCGAGGTGGCGAGCGGCTGCGACGCGGGGAAGACCGTGCGCGTGGCGGCGGGATAACCGACCGTGACCATCGAGAGCGGCGCGATCTCGACCGTGAAGGCGCCCTCCTGCAACGCCGGAGCGGGACGGGCAGTAGCCTCCCGAGCCGCTTGGAACGGATCGGCATTACCCTCGAACAGAAGGCCGTCGCCGGCGGTGACGCCGCTCTTTGCGGTATCGAGCTGCACGCGCACCGTGCGCCGCGCGCGCGTCTGATTCATCAGCATCACCCAGAAACGGTCAGGGCTACGCGCCGCCAACCAGTCGGTTTGCAGGTCGGTCGTCACCAAGCCACGTTCCAGCCAGAGCACGGCGTTGCGGTCGCTGTAAACCGTTCCCGGTTCGGCGGTATAGACACGGTTGTTGAACCAAGCGTAGTTCTTCTGCTTGACCCATGGGAAGACGACCTGACCACCGGAACGCGCCTCGGCATCGGCCACGAGGTAGTCCATGGCAAAGGCATAGTGTACCGGGATGTGGTGGTAGTAGATGCTGGTGATATCGGGACCGGTATAGGGATAGCGAGGATCGTGGACGAGGTCGGTGAAACAGGTCAGGTAATAGCCCGGATAGTTCGCGAAGCGGCCGATCACGCTGTTGCGCGCGAAGGTCCGGAAGAGCGTGCGGTTGGTATGGCGGTAGACGCGCAGCAGATGCGGCGCCCAGGTCGATTGCATGATGTTGTTCATCGCACCGTTGAAGGCGGTGTAGGTCGAGGGCTGTTCAAGGCCGAGCCCAACCGGCGAGACTTGCCACGCGGGAACGCGGCGGGTCGGCGTATCGTTGGGTTGTCGTGGCCAGCCCAAGCGAAAGAGTTGGTCGTTCTTGTGCCAGATCCGGTGATAGGTAACCTGCGAGCCGTCGGGATGCACTGTCACCTCGCCTGCGGGTGCGCGCGGGTGCGACCACTGGCCGGCAACAGTGTGGTACGCGCCCTCGACCGCCGCCGCGAGGTAGTTCGTGTCGCCGGTTGCCTCGAAGAGATCAACCACATCCCACCAATACGGATAGAAGCTGATGTTGTAAAAGGCGCTGAAATCAATCGGCTGCGTTTGGCGTCCGTAGACCGCCTGGGCCAGCCATTCATTGGCGTCGGCCATGACGGCATCGAGGCGCACCAGATCCGGCGCGAGACGGTGCGCGGCCAGCATCTCGGTCCAAGGGGCTGAACTGTTGTAGCTGCGCGCATGGCGGAATTTTCCCTCGGGCAACGCAAATTCGCGGAGCCACGGATTGAGTCCGCCGGTAAGGCGCAGTGCGCCTTCCCAGCAGGTGGTGCCATAGAAAGTACCGGGTATCGCGATCTGCTGTTTGACCGGACGGCCGACGCGGTTGGTCCCGCTCTGAAGAATGTCCGATCCTCTGCGGCTCAGCAAGAACTCAAGCGTGGGCAACGCACGCGCCTGCCAGAAGGTTTCGCTGCGCGACAACAACGCGGCCGAGAGTAGCACCAACGGTGCGGCATGCTTGCTCATGGTGGCACTCTCGATGTCATAGAAGCCACGGAGGTGGCTGTTCCAGCCGCCGAACTCGTCGTTCATCATCAGGTCGGTCATGTTGAGCACCGCATCGGTGAGCGAGGCACCGAGCGGCTCGCGGTAATCGGTGACCTTCAGGATATTCAGGCAACAGGCTTCCAGCGTCTCTTTCCAATCGGCGGGACGGGTCATGACACGCCAGTTGATGAGGCGCGTTTCACCGGCGGCGAGGTATGAACACGGGCTTCCCAACACAGGGCTGAAGAAAGCGGGCTGCACCTGCGCACGACTGTTGAGCAGCGAGAAGCCGCACACCGCGTTGGTGGCGTTCGGCCACTCGAACGGCAGGTCGGCCGGCTCAGCCGCGACCACGACCGAGAGCGGCGCACCGTCCGCCAGCCACGGCACCTGCGCCAGTGCCAACGGATGGGGCGTCAGGGTGTTGCACAACAGATCCGCCGTCGCCGGCAACCGCTGGAACTGATAGAGCGGCGGAAGTTGCACAAACGCGACCTGTTCGCGCGCGGTCGGCACGAAGGCGGAGAAGCCGAGCGCATATGAGCCTCCGTCCTTGGCAGTGAGGCGCGCCTGAACGCGCAGCGTGTAAGGGTCGTCGGGGTCGATACTCCAGCGCACCGGCAGTGCCTCGCCGTCCGCTGATTCGTAGCGCAGTTCGATCGACGCGGCATCGGCCGACAGCAACACACGCGGTACGAAACGGCATGCCGGCGCGGCGGCGTAAGGGTCGGTGGTCTGGCTGCTGGTTTCGATCGTCACATCGTTGAGCGTCACGCGGATCGGCGTGCGCGAGCCCTTCCAGAGCGCGACGCGCCGCAAGTCGGCACGCGCATCGGCAGCATACTGCACAAAGAGCGTTTCGTCGCCTGCCGCATCCGGCAGGTCCACCCACGCACCGTTTCTGAGCAAGCGGGTACGGCGCACGATCCAAGGCTTGCCTTGCGGATCGCGGCCAGCCGCGAAGGTGACGCGCAGGACGGGCGTCTCCAGTCGCACAAGCGTTTTAGCCTCCGTGCAATCCACAGCCACCGTATTGAACGCCTCGGAACCGGCAAGCAGCACCGTTTTCGGACGGACGCGGAGGCGGCTCAGTTGGGCACCGGACAGGGTGCCGGGGTCTTTGTCCGTGCGGGTGATGAAGATCGCATCACAACGTCCATAGTTGCGCGCGGTGTCGTGCAAGGACAGCAGATGATCGCCCGTAGCGAGCGTGCGCTTGCCGAGGAGTTGCCACGCGAAGCCTTCGCGGCCATGCGTACCGGCCTCTTTCTCAAACGCGACATTGTTGACTCGGAGGGCGAAACGCCGCGTTTTCGGACGGTCATGAGCGAAATCGCGCGAGCGCACCCAGAAGGCGTATTCAGCGTCAGCATCCAGCGTAATACGCGTGACGGCGTCAAACCGGCCGTCGCGTGCGTCTTGGGACACCAGCAGAAAGGCGCGGCCAGAGGCGGCGGTGTCACCGTTTTTCGTCCATGCGCCGTAAAACTGAAAATCCTCCGCCTCGATCAACATCGCATCTGCAGCGCGCAGTCCTTGGACCACCATCATTGTCACGGCCACAAGCAGGCCTCTCGCAAACGCATTCATCTTTCATCCTCCACAAACCATCCGTCCGTCGCTCTCCTATCCGGCTGTAATCATGCCAGAAGCCCGCGCGATCAGCGAGACCAAAAGTCCGTGCCAGCGCCCCCACTATTCGCTATCCGTACTTCCCGCCAGTTCACGGTGGCGGAAGCAATCGACCGTGTGATCATTCACCATGCCGACGGCCTGCATCAGCGAGTAGCAGATGGTTGAGCCGACAAAGGCAAAGCCAAGCCGTTTGAGATCGCGGCTCATCAGGTCTGACGTGTGCGTCCGCGCGGGGACCTCCTCCGGCCGCCGCCAGGCATTCTGCTGCGGCGTGCCATCCACGTAGCGCCAAAGAAAAGCGTCGAGCGAACCGTGCGTCTCCATAATGCCAAGCACGCCGCGCGCGTTGCGAATCGCGGCGGCGATCTTGAGTCGGTTACGCACGATACCGGGGTCGGCCAACAGGCGTGCTGTGTCGGCCTCACCGTAACGGGCAACGCGCGCGACATCGAAATCGTGGAACGCCGCGCGGTAGTTCTCGCGTTTGCGCAGAATCGTCAGCCAACTCAATCCAGCCTGTGCGCCTTCGAGGATCAGGAATTCGAACAACCGCCGATCGTCGTGCAGCGGCACCCCCCACTCGCGGTCGTGATACGCCTGATACAACGGATCGTTCCCGCACCAAACGCAACGGACAATACGCACCCTATCGGCCTCGTTCATCGCGTCGCTTTGCGGTTGAGGTCGAACCACTTCCGGATCACCTTCTGGCGCTCCGGCGGCATTGCGACCGGTTGTGTGTCGGCTTCGTTGTCGCTATGCTCTAGGCTCCAGCCGCTCCATTCACGGAAAGCGTGGTATGACCAGTCCCAGCCATACTCTTCAAAAATCTCGGTGACATCCTGTAGATAACGCGCGGCGCCCTGACCCCAGCGGATCGCGCTGAATTCGCCGATGTAGATGGGCACGTTGTAGGCCAGTTGAAAGTCCCGTACCGGTTGCAGTTCGCGTCGCAGCGCCTCTTTATCGTAATGCCGTCCGTCGATCATACCGGGATAAGCCCAACGTGCCTTGGCACCATGCACGCCCTGATGCGTGTAGGCATGAGGACGGTACATGTGCGCTTGGTATACGATGACGCCCGGCACCTTCATCGGACGGACGAAGTTGAAGCCGCCGGGGTCGTCCCACTGATCCACCTCCACCGTGATGGCCGTGTCGGGATCAATCTCGCGGATCGCCCGCGCGGCGCGCTCCTGCAACGTCCAGTAGTTGTCACAGCCTTCGGGTGAAGGCCGGTTCTGGCACGGCTCGTTGATCAGGTCATACGCCCAGACCATCGGATGACCGACGTAACGCCGCGCGATATGCCGCCATACCTCGACAAAAAAATCGGCGTACTCGGGCTCAAAGAACATGCGCATGCTCTTGTCCTCATACCGCCCGCCCGGCGGCGTATGCAGATCGATACACACCAAGATACCGAGCTTCTCACAGTCGACCAAGATCTTATCCAGCGTAGCGAGGCTGCTGTCGATCCACTGCATGAAATCCGCCTTGTCGCGGTTGACGTCGCCCACGGCATCCCAGTTGCGCGTCATCTGGTAGCGGATCAGATTCGCGTTCCATGCGGCGAGCGTTTTGAGAGCCTCCGGGTCATACGTCTGCCGGATCATGGCACCACGCAGGCGGTCGATCCCGTCGTGGCCGGCCGAGACCAGCGGCGGATCACGCATCGGCGGCGGATGCTTGATACGCTGCCGCGGATCAAGAGTAAGGGTCAAGTTGTCGACCCAGACCGTGCCCGTGCTGTCCTGCAAGCCGATGTTCAATAGCGCGTCGCCAATGTCTTCGGGCACCTCGAACCAGCCGGTGCGCCGGCTCCAGTCGCTGCTCCCCGTGGGACACGCGACTTGCGGCCAGTGCTTACCGGTCGCGGGCGTCTCGAAACTGAGCATGCACTTCACGCCGTTCCAGCGGTCTGGCGGAACGGAGACGTCTTCCTGCCGGATGTCGGCTTGCCAGATCACCCGTTTGCCGGCGTACGGCCTGAGATCGAACGGCGCGGTCACCGCAACCGTGCCGGGGGCACGGCCTGGCCGCTGCGGATTCACGACCTCCAGCACGTAGCCGCGCCCCTCCACCTGTACCCAGCGCGCATGCGGCGGCAACTTGAAAGCCGCACGCGCGTCCTCAGCCTCAAACGTTTCGCGGTAACCCCCGCCCGGCAGGGTCTCGCCCGCCTGAACGAGCAACGCGCACCCTGCGGCTGCCACCGCCATCCATACGCTTTGCCGCCGCATCCGTCTTCTCGCTCAGTTGGCCACAAGGCCCAATGCGCGTTGGACGATCGGCGCGAATTTGATGATCAACGGCGTGAAGACGATCGCCACCATGCTCATCAGCTTGATCAGGATGTTGAGCGAGGGGCCGCAGGTATCCTTGCAAGGATCGCCCACAGTATCGCCAATAACCGCCGCGCTATGCGCGGGATTCTTGCTGCCATCCTCCAGAAACTTACCGCCAAAGTTCCCTTTCTCGATATGCTTCTTGGCATTGTCCCAAGCGCCGCCGGCATTGTTCAGCATGCAGGCCAGCGCGAATCCAGTGGTGAGCCCGCCCGCCAGCAGTCCCATGACACCGGATATGCCGAGCACCAGCCCCACAAAGACCGGCACGCAAATCGCCAACAGCGAAGGCAGCAACATCTCGCGCTGCGCACCCAGGGTCGAAATCGCCACACAACGCGCGTAGTCCGGCTTGTCGGTGCCATTCATGATGCCGGGCAGTGCTTTGAACTGGCGGCGCACCTCCTCCACCATCGCACCGGCGGCGCGGCCCACGGCCTTCATCGACATCGCGCAGAAGACGAACGCCATCATAGCGCCAATGAAGATGCCGCATAGCAGGAAGGGATTAAGGATACTGAGATCAAGCAGTTCGATAAAGAAGCGCAGTTTGTCGGGTGCCGCCGTGTAGGCCGCCAAATCGAAGGACACCGCACCCTTTGCGGCCAGTTTGCGCGTCCAGACGTCCACCTCCTGCACTTCGGCCGCGAGTAACGCCATGGCGGTCAGCGCAGCCGAGCCAATCGCAAAGCCCTTGCCCGTGGCGGCCGTGGTGTTGCCGAGCATGTCCAGCGCGTCGGTGCGCTCGCGCACCTGCGGCGGTAAGTGCGCCATCTCCGCGTTGCCGCCGGCATTGTCGGCGATCGGTCCGTAGGCGTCAGTCGCCAGCGTGATGCCCAACGTAGCCAGCATGCCCACCGCCGCGAACGCAATGCCGTAGAGACCAGCCATCGTATCTTGGAAGCCACCAGCCAAGCCGAAGGCACAGATGATCGCGAACACCACGGTCACGACCGGCACCAGCGCCGACATCATGCCGACCGCCAAGCCATCGATGATCACCGTGGCCGGGCCCATCTTCGCCTGCCGCGCCACTCCCTGCGTGGGCTTATACTCGTCCGAGGTGTAGTACTCGGTTGAATAGCCGATGATCACGCCCGCGATCAGCCCCGCGATCACCGCGCCGAAAACGCCCCATGTGATAACACCGACCGCAGCCAGCACGGCTGCCGCCACCACGATCAACGCAGAACTCCCCCAAGTGCCCAGACGTAGCGCCTTGAGCAACCCCATCATGCTCGCCTTGTCGTTATTGCAGCGCACGGCGAAGATACCGGCCACCGAGAGCACAATGCCAATGCCCGCAATGACCATCGGCGCGATGACCGCGTCCACCCCCGTCAACGCACAAGTCGCAGGCAGGCACGCACCCAGCGCCGCCGTCGAGAGAAGCGTACCGCAATATGACTCATAGAGGTCGGCACCCATGCCCGCCACATCACCCACGTTGTCGCCGACGTTGTCCGCGATGGTCGCGGGATTGCGCGGGTCATCCTCGGGGATACCGGACTCGACCTTACCGACGAGATCCGCGCCGACATCCGCCGCCTTGGTGTAGATGCCGCCGCCCACGCGCGCAAACAGCGCCTGCGTGGAGGCGCCCATGCCGAAGGTCAGCATGGTCGTCGTAATTTCAGCCAGCCTGTCGGCCGGATTCATGCCCGGGTGCACCAGCCAGACATCGCGCCAAATGTTGCCGAAGCCGTTCTGCATGTGCTCGGTCGTGTAGACCAGACGATCGAGAATCCAGTACCACAGCGAGATGTCCAACAGGCCGAAGCCGACCACGACCAGCCCCATCACCGCACCCGAACGGAAGGCCACCTGCAGACCGCGGTTCAGGCTCTCGCTGGCGCCCTGCGCCGTGCGCGACGACGCATGCGTCGCGGTCTTCATGCCGAGGAAGCCGCAAAGGCCGGAGAAAAAGCCGCCGGTCAGAAACGCCACCGGCACGAACGGATTCTGCACGCCCAGCAAGGCCAGCACAGCAAAGATCAAAAAGAGAATCACAAAAACCACACCGACGCGGCTGTACTGCTGACGCAGATAAGCCATCGCGCCCTCACGCACATACCCTGCGATCTCCACCATGCGCTCGTTGCCGGAAGGGGCCCGCATCATCTGCTTGTAAAAGTACACGGCCATGACCAACGCCAACAGCGAACCCACAGGCGCGACCCACCAGATGAGCGGCGTGCCACCGGACGCCGTCGCGGCTGTCGCGACACCGGATGCTGCTTGAGCATGAGCGAAACCGGCCAGACTCAGGCCGGCACCGAGCAAAAAAACTTTACGAACTAACATGTTGTTCTCCATCCTGTTCGCGTTTCTCTGACACCTCGCGCGTCGCGCGCGCCGTTTCAGAGCGATTCCAATGTTCACGCCATCATCATTTCTCTTTTCTGGCGCTTTGTCAATCGCGCATCCCATCGTCGGCACGTTCCAGATCCCAGAGCTGACGGGGGGTCAATATTCGAAGATGGCCGACCTGCTTCAACCCGAGGATTTCCTTGTCACCGGTAACGAGGACGTCCGCGCCGCCATTGAGAGCAGAGGACACAATAGCGATGTCAGCAGGATCACTGAGCGGCAACGCTGCGAGCGGAAACGCATTCGCCATGACCGTGTCCTGCCGCAAGAGCCAGACGAGGTCATCGATCAGACTCGGTGGGGCGCGAAATTTATCGCCAAGAATACGTCTGACCTCTTCAATAAGGTGATCGGAAACGATCAAATCATGGGAAGCGATTACGGTGCGAAAAAGATCCGCACAAAGTCCACGAGTGGCAGTAGCGCTCGCGATCACGTTGGTGTCGAGAAAAATTCTCATGATTGATCGGAGAAGACATCCTCGTCAGTCAGGAACCCTCTGGCCTCGGCAAAGGGCATCATCCGCCGTCGCACGGCCTCAAACTGAGTCAGACGAAGCTGGCGGCGCAAAGCGTCGCGTGCCACTTCGCTGCGACTGCGACCAATCTGGCGACTGACCTTGCCAAGAAGCTGGTCCAGATCAGCGTCTAAACGAATACTAAGCGTCGCTGTTTTCATGTTAGACAATGTATTACAATCGACCCGTTTTGTCAAGCGCACAAGCGCGGTTTTTGGGGGGGAGGACAAACGCCCCGGAATATGCAACAATGTTCCCGCTCGTTTGAGGCATAGGAAATGATGTGGAATGAGCTTTAGTAAAACGTAAACCGAAAGGAGACGGTCCATGCTGAAAGTCACAAGATTTGATGGTTTATTGATGCCGATACTCAAGGGCGCTGCCGCGCTGGTGTTGGGTGTCGTGGGCACCGTACGGGCGCAGTCTATCTGGCCGACCGTGAACTACGGCGACGCGATCGAGCTGACGAGCGCCGAAGAGCACACGGCCGATACCAACGTGACGATCCGCGGCAAGGTGACGGTCAAAAGCGGCAATCATTCGTAGAACGCCTCGGTGACCTCGATCCCGGTCACGTTCGGCTCGCCGTCCGGGGAGCCGAATCCCGCCGAGATCATCGTCGAGGGCGGAAAGTTCGGAGAGTCCAATACCAACCTCAAAGGCGGGAACGAGGTCGCGCTCGGGGATGACGGCGGGCGCGGCAAGGTGACGGTGAAGGGCGGCGCCTTCCACTGCTCCAAGTTCTCGATCAGCGGCAACACTGCGCCGGAGTCGAACGGCTACATCGACTTCCTGCGGATCGAAGGCGGCGCCGCGTATCTGCGCCAGGCCTATAACTATTCGACCGCCACCGCGCGCGTCATGGTTGCGGGCGGCACCTATTATTCGGCGCATCAGTGGTACGGTGCGATGTTCCAGAAAGGGCCGTTCCTCTTCGAGGCGTGAACGGTGCGACGATCACGATCAACCGCGAGAATACGGTGAAGACACTCGTCACAAACGACGCCTCGCTGCGCTTCACCGGCGCCTCGCCGGTCACGATCATGGGAAACGGCAAAGCGCAGAGCCCCTGCTGCGTTCTCGGCACGAACGTCTGGTTCGACAATGTCGGCAAGGTCAAGTTCTCCGGCAACGAAAAGGCCGAGCTGAGCGGGGCTCATTTCGGGCTGGAGGTGACCGAGATCCTGTTCGACAATTCCCCCCAGAGCGTGTTCTCTTCCGCCAATTCCACGACGGTGATTCCCTGTGATCTCACTTTCACGAACAATGCCTACCTCTACGGCGCCGGCACGCTCGCGTTCAACACGACCTCCGGCGACCACGTCTTTTCGGGGCCGATCCACGGCACCGATCTTACTATGCGCAAACTCGGCGCGAACACGCTCACGGTCAGTTCGACCACCAACATCCCGCACCTCAAGATCGAGGAAGGCACACTGCTCCTGAAGAGCACAATCGCCGCGAAGACGCTGTCCGTCGCTGCGGGCGCGACGGTGACGGTCACCGATTCGCTGAAAATCGAGAACGGCGCGACGGTCAATGCGATCAACGGCGGCAAGATCGTGCGTCTGAGCGATGTCGCGACCACGACCGATTTGCGCGGCGAGATGATCAGGTCCTGGGATCTCATTAAGACGGGCGCGGGCGAACTCCGGCTCTACGATCCGCAGCTCTCGGGGTTCGTCCGGGCTGCGGAGGGAACGCTCAAGTTCTCAAAACAGGGGCTGAGCGACCGCTACATCAAGCTGACGTTCAAGGAACTGCTCCAGTTCTGGTACGGTGGGAGCTACTCTTCGTTAAAAGGTCTGTGTACGAGGGTGGTCTTCTACGATACGAGTGCCGCTCTCTGCCTTGATTCGTCCAGCTATAACACGCGATTTGTCCTCGGCACCCATCCATCGGCGCTGACCAAAGGCGAAGTGACCGCGCCAGCCGATACCGTTTGGACACAGACGAATAATGACTATGGGAACCCGTTCTTCATGTTTCGGTCGTCTGGCGGCGTTCCTCCCGTCTGGAAAACCGGAGCAATGACGAACGCCGAGGACAAGGTCAACTTCCAGATCCTCTACTATCGACTGCCGGATGTCATCCCCACAGCGCTCGACGGCGTCAACCTCTATTCGAGCTGGACCTATGGCAACCCGAAGAAGTGGACGCTGGAGACAAGCGCGACCGGCGAGGACGGCACCTGGCACGAAGTGCTCGCCGTGGACGAACGCACGCCCGGCATGTCGAATAACAACTGCGAATGGTTGAACGGCAATTCCGCGAAACCCGCCTATCTGCTGAGCTACGACGAGCGCCTTGAGGCCGCGTCGCAGGTTGTCCTGCCGGACGTGCGGTTCAAGCGCGGCGACATCGCCTATCTCTACGGCTTTCTCAACGGCAAGGGCCTGCCGTGCTACACCGACGGCAACCATATCGATTATCTCAACTGGTTTGACGCGCTTGAGTTCTCGGGACTCCGTGCCGACGTCTTCGGCGAACGGAACTTCATTGAGAAAGTGAACCCGAAGGATTATCCGGTACTGGTCGTGCCGCACACGCGGATGGTGCGCGGCGAAACGTTTGCGCATTTCAAGGACTACGTACGCCAGGGCGGCACCGCGATCATCACCGACGACGCGCTGACGATGACATTTGAGCGATATGCGAAGACGGATATCGGCGAATTCGCCACGGATTGCGGCAAGGGCCGCGTCATCGTCGTCCGCGGCAAACCGCAGATGGAAGAATTGATGAAGGTACTGAAGCCCTATCTGCCGGAGGCGAAGGTGAAGGTGGAGGAGGTGGCGGGTACGACTGCACCGGCCGCGCGGACAGAACCTCCGCTCATCGAGCGCGTGCTCGCCGGCAATGACGACCGCAAGGTGCTCTATCTCGCCAACTGGGGCGGAATGAAACATACGGTCAAGGTGACGTTGCCTGAGGAAGTGCGAGGATGGCAGGCGACGCTGATCGAGGGAAATCCGTCCTCTGTCTCTTGCCTTTCGTCTGAGATCACGCTCACCGTGCCGTCGCAGGATCTCGTCGCATTCATGTTGGAGCGTCCGGGGGCGAAGGTGGCGCCGCTTGATCTGGAAGCCGATCCGAAGGTGGTCGCGACGCTGAAGCGAATCGCCGAACTCAACGAAGCGCGGCCCGCCCACAAGGGTCCCAAGGCGCTCTTCCCGAAGTGGAGCAAGTGCTACGGGCAGGCGATGGGCAAGGAACTCTATCCGTACGTGCTCGACAGGCTTGCGGCCCTCGGCTGCCATGCCGAAGAGGAGGACATTGAGATGTGGACGCCGGAACTGCTCGCGGAGTACGCAGTGGTCGTGCTGCCTGAAACGAACACCCAGAAACTGTTCCGCGACAAGGCGGCGATGGATGCGCTCGGGAAGAAACTTGATGCTTATGTCAGAAACGGCGGATCGCTTCTGGTGATGGCATACACCGGCTACACCCCGAACATCTACGCATATTTGCTGACGTCATGGATAGGGTTCTCGCCGTACTTTGGTGTCGATCTTGGAACAGATGCGTACGACGTGAAGCGCGGCGCTCTCGGGGATCCGTGCCAGATTCTCAGCGATGCGATCGTGCCGGGGCCGCTCACGGAAGGGGTGGAGCGGGTGCAGCTTCATTATCTTCGGACGATCGATGCGCCGAAGGGGTGGAAGGTGCGCGCCGAGCCGGTAGTCAAGATTCCGGACGATTGCGAACGCGGCGGGGGACGGTCGGCGATGATGGCGCTCGAACTCGGCAGGGGGCGGGTCGTTCTGATCGCCGACCTCATGATGTTCCAGCCGTTCCGTATCGGTTTCGCGGACAATGCGGCACTGCTTGTCAATACGGCGGGCTGGCTTCTACGGAAGCCGGTCACGCAGGAGATGCGCGATGACTTCAGAAAACGGGGACTCTTCATTGAACGAGTCGTGCCGTCGGCGGACAAGGCCGGAATCCCAGGAGATCGGAAATGACCCGAGGATTTCCTTTTTATTTTGATGTCGCGAGGGCGATGCCGCGCACTTCTTTGCCGTCCTCGCCGCGTCCCACAGCGCAGTAGTAGTGATAGACCACGCCGTCGTGCTTGATCACCCACGGCTTGTGGGCGTGGATACAGTCGAAAGGCTCCGAAGGCCGTATGAGCGGCTCGCCCTCCCACTTGGTCCAGTGCTTGAGGTCGTGGGAACAGGCGAACGTATCGAATGCGCCGGACACGCCCGGCCGCCACCTGAACCCGAAATAGAACATCACCCACACGTCTCCGATGCGCCGCACCATCGGATCGCCGGAAATACCGGGCTTCGACGGGTCACCATTGTCGATCACCGGACCGTCGCCCACGCGCCGCCAATGGAGCATGTCGTCCGAAACGGCCATGCCGATCGCCTCGCGTCGCACGCCGCGCTGATTGGCGTTGTAAAAATTCACGAACCGTCCGCCACAGGAACGCGTCGGATCTTCCACCGTGAAATGCTTGTAGATCGTCAGCGTCTCAAAAGCGCGGGCGTCCGGGTCACGCGGACTCAAGACGGGATTCCCCGGATAGCGCGTCCACTCCTTCACGGCGGAGGGATCGTCCGTCCAGGCGACGCCCGTCGAGAGCGGATCCGTCTCGTACCCGTGGAGTTCGCCGCCGAGGTACATCATCCAGTACCGGCCATCGAATGTGTTCAGCGTATTCGGGCCGTCCCAACGGGGATCAAGGAGCGACGGCCATCCATCAGCCTGCGCCGAGTCCCAAGCACCCTCCGCGCCTCGCGACAAGACACATCCGAGCGGCTGCCACGCGATGAGGTCGGACGATTTCGCAAGGTGCGTTTCGTACCCCTTCCCGTCGAAGCGGATGTGCATCATGTACCAGGCGTCTCCGTGGCGGAACACCATCGGATTGTCGAGCATCTCGCCTTTTGCCGGACGGAGCACCATGCCCCGCTTGTTCGGCGTTTTGACTTCTTCGTAGATGGCGCGCATCTCTGCGTCCGAGACAGCTTGTTGCGACACAACGTTAAACATCGAAACTTTTGAATCTGCGGCAACTCGAACGCCGCACGAACACATCACAACCAGCGCAAGGCACAACTTGGTTCGCATCTCTCGCACTCCTTTCGGTCAAAACCTCTGCATTCAGCACGCACCATACCACAAAATCCCGCGCTCGCGCGCTATCAAAGTTTTACACTTGGACGCGCTTTCATGCTGTGATACGATTCTCCCATCGTGAAGAAAGTGGCAGTGGTTTTAATCAAGGAGACCGGTCATGAAAAAAGTAGGCTTCGCGTGGGTAGTCGCGTTCTGTTCGGGTTTGTTCGCCGTGTGTGTGGGTGCACAGGAGATCATAAAGGCTAACAACTCCCTGCCACTCAATGACCCCGCCTCTTGGACGGGCGGGGTTGTACCCGGCGACGGCAACATCGCCGTGTGGGACAACACGGTCCTCGGCGCAAATACGGTCACGCTGGGCAGCGCGCTCACCTGGGACGGTCTCCGCCTCACCAATCCCGGCGGCACGGTCACGTTGCAGGGCGCGAACCGCTTGACGCTCGACGGCGGCGCGGCCACCGACCTCGACCTGTCACTCGCGACGCAGGATCTCGTGCTCGACCTGCCGGTAACATTGGGCAGTAGCCAAACGGCCAACATCGCGGCTGACCGCAGCGTAACGGTAAACGGCGCGGCGTCGATCGATAATCTGACGAAAAAAGGCGACGGGCTCCTGCATCTGACCGGTACCACAATCTGCAACGACGGCCGCTATGAGGCGGGCTTGACCGTGTACGACGGCACCACCACGCTGCCCGGCATCCACTCGCTGGTGGGCGGTTCCGTGATCTTCCGCGGTGCTGTCACCATGGCCCAGGGCCTCGAAGAGACGCTTGGCGTCTATAACGGCACGCTGGTGCTCGACGGCGCGGGCTTGACCATGACGGACGCTCTCGGCCGCTTCTTTGTCGGGCGCACCCACGCGACCAGCGACGGCCTCCTGATTGTCTCCAACGGCACCCACACGATCCGCGGCAAGCAAAGCACCAACATGGCGAGCTTCATCGGCGTCTCTGGCGCCCGGCGCGGTCGTCTCTACCTGGAAAACGGGAGCCTCAGCGTGCCCTTCCTGCGGCTGGGAACCAATCAGAAAGGTTCTGATGATATTGATGAGTTGATCATCAACAACGGTCTGCTCTCGGTCACCGGTGTCACCGACAGCAGCCCGGTGAATAAAGCCTTCAAGATGGGTACGCGCTTCGACGAGGCTATGGTAGGAGCCACGCGCAGCGGCCTGATCGTAGTCAACGGCGGTCGCTTCGAAGTACCGAACGGCACCGCGCAGATCGCCACTGACGTAGCCTCCTCCACCGGCTCGCAACAGATTTTCCTCAACGGTGGCACCTGGGCCGTCAAGAAGCTCGCGTTCGGCTCATCGCCCAATGTCACGCGCACCCTCACCTTTGACGGCGGCACGCTCGAAGGCACCAATGTGATCACCGGCTCCGACCTGATCGAAGGCGCGGCCTACGTGACCGCCGCCGTGCGCGCCGGCGGTGCGCGACTCGCAAGCGCTCCCGGCAACGACTTCAGCGTCACCCTGAATCTGATCGAGGACCCGAGTAGCCCCGGCGGCGGTCTCGTGAAGCTTGGCGATGGCCGCCTCTCCCTCGGCGGCGTCAACACCTACACAGGTCCGACGATCGTCTCCAACGGCACGCTGGCACTCTCCGGCACGCTGGCCGTCACCAACCTCATCGTGGCACCCGGCGCAACCTTCTCGATGGCCGACGGCACGCTCTCCACCTTCGCGCCCCCCGCGTTGTGCTTCGGCGTGGGCGACGGCACGCCCGCCGTGCTCGAACTTGAGGTCGCGCCCGCCGGCAACGCCTGCGACACCCTGCATATCCCGAACGGTGCCTGGATTCAAAGCATGAGCATCGCACTCGTGCAGCAAGGCACGCGACATCGCATTCAGCGCGAAGGCGACTTCCCGATCTTCACCTATTCCGGCACCGCCCCCGCGCTCTCCGGACTGAGTTGGGCGAACCCCATCGCCGGTTTCACCTGCACCTTCGCCCTCGATAACGCTGCGCGCACCGTCACAGCGCAGGTGCGCATCGACCCGACAAGCAGCCCCTCCGTGTGGATCAATCCGACCCACGGCGACTGGACCACCGCCGCCAACTGGAACGCGATGCCCGCCTCCGCTGCCGGTACTGCGGTGCTCTTCGACGCCGTGCCTACCGCTGCCACCACCGTCACGCTCGACACCCCTTTCACGCTGGGCAGCGTCGCCTTTGTCAACCCGTACAGCTACACGCTCTCTGGTGCAGGCTCGCTGACATTCGACAACGCCAGTGCGGACGCCGCGCTGACCGTCGACCAGGGCGCGCACACTGTCAACCTACCGCTGACCTCCTCGGCGCCGCTGACCGTCACGCCCGCCGCTGGCACCACGCTCACGCTGGCTGCCCCCCTCTCTGGCAGCGGCAGTCTGAAAAAAGAGGGCGACGGCATACTCAAGGTGACTGCCGACAACAGCTACGCCGGCGGCACGTATCTCGCGCGCGGCGAACTGTGGCTCTCCGCAGATGCCTCGCTCGGCACGGGCCCCATCACGCACGCACAGGCCAACGGCCGTCTGCGCAGCGTGGGCACCGGTCCCGTCGTGATCACCAACGACCTGTTGATCGCCGCCAGCGGCGCCGCGCTGGCCGCCGATGCTCCGATGATCTTTTCGGGACGCCTCGACTGGGTCGACGGCCAAAGAACGCTCCAGAAGTTTGGTTACGAAACGCTGATCTTCAAGGGGCAGGCCGAAAAGTCCGGCGGCTACAGGATCAACCTCCGCACCGCGAACTTCCGTGTGGCGGATGGTGCCCGCATCATGTTCAATAATGCGAACATCCGCGACACGATCTATCTCGCGGACATCACCTCGGCCGGACGCACCTTCACGGTCGAGACCGGCGCGGTCGTGGTCGCCGGCGGCATCTACACCGGCGCGGGGCCATCGAACACCGTCCATGTGAACGGCGGCAGCCTGACCCTGACCGGTAGCGGCGACATCGGCGAGACCGGTCTGATCCGCACCGTCATCGACGTGAACGGCACCGACCGCATCATCGTGGACGCCGGTGAACTGATCTTTTCCGACGATGACTGGTTCAGTCTGGGCGTGCGCGGCGGCGGCGCGGAAGTCATCATCAACGGCGGCACCGCCACCTTCGGTCGCCTCGCGCTGGGCGTGCGCGGCGACTTCTACTTCAGATCGGGCGGCCACCCCACCTACGCGAATGTCTTCGTAAACGGCGGCGTCATGACGGTCGCCGGTGCCCTGAACTGGCTGGGCGACATCACCGCAGGCCGCACCAACCGCCTCTTCCTCAGCGGCGGTACGCTGCGCCTCCCCCCCACCTTCCAGTCGGCCGTTTCCCCGACAGCAGGCGGTAGCGTCTTCACCTTTGACGGCGGCACGCTGGAAGTACTGCCTCAAGCGAACTGGGGTAACAACTCGCTCGATGATTACCTGAACGGCCTGACCGAGCTCTTCGTCGATCAAGGCGGCGGCGTAATTGACACCTGCGGCCACGACATCGTCATCAGACAGCAGGTGCAGCGTGTCGACACCGCCACTGGCGGCCTCACCAAACGCGGCCTCGGCTCCCTGACCCTCGCCGGTCCGTGCAACATCGGCGGGACCGCCACCGTCGAGTCCGGTGCCCTGCGCTTCACCGCGCCGGTTACGGTCGGTGGTCTGTCGCTCTCCGCCAACACCGCACTCAGCCTGCGCAACAACACATACGACACGCTGACGCCCGCCACCGTCCTCTTTGCGGACGGCACGCGCCTCGATCTCGATGTCTCCGCCGATACGACGGACTGCGACCAGATCGCGCTGCCGTCAGGCACCACGCTCGGCGATCTCGTGATCGGCCTCTACGTACTCGGCAGCGACACAACGGCCGCACGCGCCGTAACTTATCCGCTTTTCACCTATACCGGCACGCCGCCGGACATCTCCGGCCTCACGCTCGCGCCCGAATGCTTCGGAGTCACCTGTACCTTTGTGGTCAACACCGGCGCGCAGACCATCGACGCGCAACTCGCGTATACCAACACGCAAGTCTCTTGGGCGAACGCCGGCGGCGGTGACTGGAGCCTCGCCGACAACTGGACGCCGATGGCCCCGGCTGCTGCGGGTGCCGTCACGCGCTTCGGTTCGGCGCTGACCGCCGATGCCACCGTGAACATCGACAGCCCGGTCTCGGTCGCAGGCATGCTCTTTGACCATACCCACCGCTACACGCTTGACGGCGCGACGGCCACCTTCGCATCCGCCACCGGCGATGCCGCTGTCACCGTCGCGCGCGGTGCGCACACGTTGGCCGGACCGCTCGTGCTGAACGCTGACACACGCGCATCGATCGCGCCGGATGCTGTCCTGACGGTTGCCAACCACGTCTCGGGCAGTGGTAGCCTGACCGTCGACGGCGGCGGCTTGCTGGCTCTCGATGGGACCAACACCACACCGCTGACCGTGCGCGGCGCTGCGACCGTTCAAGTGCCGACCGTCGCTTCGCTCGGCGCGGCTGACATGACGCTGGATGGTGGCGGTCTGCGGGTCTCCGTCTCTGATACCCTGAGCGGCACGGTGCTCCTCGGCGCGGCAGGCGGCGCCTTCAGCGCCGGAACCGGACAGACGCTGAACCTCGACGCCACCGTGAGTGGCAGCGGCAGCCTGACCAAGAGCGGCCCCGGCACTGTCACGCTCGGCACCACAGCGTGCGGTTACACGGGTACGACCGTCGTGGATGGCGGCACCCTAAGCCTCGACGCATTGCCTTCTGGCGCGTGGACACTCAATCGCGGCACGCTCGCCTATACCGGCGCGGCGGCCTCGTTCGCGCAGCCGGTCACGATCGACTCCGGCACCAGAGCCGTAATCCTGCGTACCGAGAGCGACCTCACCCTCAGCGGTGGCGTCACGACGCAGTCGGGCGCGCTGCTCAAAACCGGTGCTGGCATCCTGACACTCGTCGGTCCGGCCTCCAACACGCTCGGTCTCGGGAGCGCCGCCAACCTGAACGGCATCGCGGCGGCGGGCGTGGACGGCGACGGCCCCACAGTCGGCTTCGGCGCCTTCAACGTCGCACAAGGATGCGTCAAGTTAGGCGACACCGATCAGCGCACCGTCATTGGCGGACCGCTCTTCGTGGGGTTGGCAACCACCGCCAACGCGAACAGCGAAACCGCAGGCGAGTTGGTGGTGACCGCCGGTGAGGTCGTCTGCACCGAATGGACCCACATCGGCCGCAACAACGGCTCCACCGTGACCGCGCCGGACGGCCTGACTTCGCGTCTGCTGATTCAGGGCGGCGACTTTGTGACGCGCAATCTCGCACTCGGCACAACCGCAGAGTTCGACGGATACACAGGACGCCCGGTTCTTGAAATTCAGGACGGTACCTGCACGATAGAAAACGTCCTCTTCGTGGGCGAAGGTGCAGGCGGCGTCTCGACCATCTGGGTCAACGGCGGTACCCTACGCAATCAGGTGCTGTTCTCCGAAACCTCCTGCCGCCTCGGCAACAGCGGCGGCGAAGGCATCCTGCGCGTGACCGGCGGACGTGCCGAGTTCAGAAAGGACGTCATCTTGGCCATGAACGCCGGTTGCACGGGCACCGTCGAACTGGCGGGTGGCGTGCTCTCCTGCTACAACCTGTATGCGTGGACTTCGCCCGCCACCGGCTACGCCCGCGTGCTCTTCAACGGCGGTGTGTTCCAGCCGACCGGCCCGATCATGAGTGACAACTTCGATGAGATAAAGATCGGCGCGGCACCCGCCATCTTCGATACCTCGTTCGCCGAAAATGAACGCTTCTCGCTGGAGGCCGTATTGACCGGCGCCGACACGAGCGACGGCGGCTTGGTCAAGATCGGAACCGGTACACTCTCGGTAAGGTCGGCGCAAGCATATGCCGGACCGACCGTCGTTTCGTCCGGCGTACTGCGCGTGGAGGGCAGCCTGCCCGCAGCCTCGGCGCTGACGGTCGTGCCGGGCGCGACGCTGCAACTCAACCAGGCGGAAGCCCAGACCGTCACGGTCAGCGCGCTGGCGCTCGGCGACGCACTCGACACGACACCGGCGGAACTGGTGTTCGGCGTCAACGTATCCGCCGGCGTCAATGACCAGATCGCGGTCACCGGCGACGTGGTGGCGCACCACGCCGTCTTCCACCTCTTCTGGCAGAGTAGCACGGTAGACAACATCGTGCCCAACGGCCGCTATGCGCTGCTGCGCTGGAGCGGCAACGGCCCCACTACCACCGACGCCTTCGGTGTGGCCAATCCCCAGCCGGGCAAAGCCTACGTCTTTTCGATCGACAACAACACGCTCTGGCTGGAGGTCGGCGGTGCCTCCAGCGGCGCACATGTCTGGACCGCATCGGGCGGCGGTACGTGGAGCGACGCCAGCAAGTGGGCACTCGCGCCCGGTGCCGGCGCATCCGGTGCAGCGGTGCGCTTCGATGAGTCGCTCGCAGCCGATGCCTCGGTACTGCTGGACCAGAGCGCGACGGTGGGCCAGCTCTTCTTCAATAGCACCAACGCCTACACGCTCGCTGGCGACGGTATGAACGCGCTGACGCTGGAAAACGGCGGCGCAACGCCCGGCGCGATTCAAGTCGAACAGGGTCGCCACACGCTCTCCACGCCGATCGCACTGCTCAGCGAGATCGACATCAAGCCGATCAGCGGAACAGCGCTCAGCCTGAATGCACCGATAGGCGGAGTCGGTAGCCTCGTCAAACGCAACGCGGGTGACCTGATCCTCGGCGCGGCCAATAGCTTCACTGGCGGCGTCCGTCTGACGAGCGGCACGCTAACGCTGACTAATGGTGCGAATGTCGGCACCGGACCGCTGGGTCTCGAACATGACTACGCCCCATTGTATGTCACGGGCACCGGTATCAGCGAGTTGAACGGTCCGCTTGCGGTGCGCACCGCACAACCGATAGTGGAGGTCGCTCCGCAGGCCAGCGCGGTGCTGGCGGACGGCTTGACCTATGAGCATCCCGGCTTCGCGACTCTGATCAAGCGGGGCGCGGGCGAGCTGGTGATGGGCGGCGTGACAGATGCGGCGACAGACAATGCTAACCTTAGCGTAGAAGAGGGCCAGGTGCGTTTCGCCGCAGGCTCTGTCAGCCGCATCGGCAACGTGAACCGCGAAACTGTCCGCATGAACGCGAACAACAATCGTGCGCGTAGGCTGGTCGTCGATGCCGGTGCGCAGACCACGCTCTCCGGCCTCTACATGGCTTACGGTCCCAACACGGTGGTGGTGGATGGCCAGCTCGCTTTCAGCGGAAACTATGACGCGGTCTGCCTGAGCATCCAAGGCAATACCGTAGAGGATCGCTTCACCGTGCGCACAGGCGGCGTACTCTCCTGTCTGCCCGGCACGTGGTTCAATATCGGCGTGCGCGGACCAGCGACATTGAGTATTGAAGGCGGCATGGCGCAGCTCGGTTGCGTCGGTTTTGGCTACCGGCAACTGGCCGAACCTTACGGCGGCCGTTACGGCCGCGTGTTTATCTCCAACGGCGGCACGCTGGATGTAACCGGACTCTGGAACTGGATGGGCGATGTCAACAACATCAGCCGCGTCAACAACGTGATCGTCGGTGACGGCTCGCCGGCCGGCGCGACCTTGCGCCTGCCGCCCACGACCCAGACAGATGCGGCAGGCTGGTCCGCGCTGGCGCTGAACGGCGGCACGCTGGTGACCACCGGGCAAGGAGCGATAACGCCGATCGACGGCAACTACCTCTATGGCCTGAAGCAGCTCTATGTCGGTCCGGCAGGCGGCACCTTCGACACCGCCGGACAGGCGATCACACTCGCCCTGCCGGTCGGCAGCGACACGGCGGGCGGCGCATTCACCAAGACCGGCGCCGGCGCGCTCACGCTGACGGAGCCGCTGCGCTGGAACGGTCTGGTCGACGTTCAGGGCGGGACGCTGAACGCGGTGCTCGATAGCGCGTCGGTGTGTCCGACCGAGGTCCCCGGCCTGCTGGCGCGCTACAGCATGGAGAGCGGCAGCGTGTACGACAGCTCGGGCAACGGCCGCCACGCCGTGCAGCGCGGCGCGCTGGACTATGTGTCCGGTACCAACGGCCTGACGGGAGCGCATTTCGTGACCGGTAACTCATCGGTCTGCACGCCGCTTGATGCCGAATACCGCGGGCTCTCCTCATTCACGGTCGCCATGTGGCTGTGGGTCAACAATGTCACGGCGGGGGCGAATACAGCAACAACGTTCTTCACCACGCGCGCGGCCAATTACACAAACGGCCCGTACGAATTCATGCTGCGCATGGATGGCAGCAAGGTACGTATCATGTCCACGGGTAGCGGTAACACTTGGACATCGGTCAACACCACAACGCCGGTTCCGGGAGCCAACCAGTGGTTCCATGTGGCGTATGTGGTCACACCGGACGGTGTAACAGCCTACATCAATGGTCAGCCCGCCGGTGGATCAACGGCAACCGCCATGAAAAATACACTGCTCGCGCCGCCGACCCGGCCGCTCAGTGATTTCGGCTTCGGTTTTGGCCACTACCATATGGCCACGCCGGAGGCTAATCAGTTCAAAGGCCGCATCGACGACGTGCGCATTTACGGGCGTGCGCTGTCGCAGGCCGAGCTCCAGCAGGTGATCGACACCGCGAGCGAGTTGCCCGACCTGCGCGTGGCCGGCGGCGCGACATTCGCGGCGCAAGACGAGACGAGCACCGTGGGCACGCTCTCCGGCGAAGGATACGTGAGCGGCGCGCTGACAGTGCGCGACCGGGTGTCGCCCGGCGACGCCGACACTCCGGCTGGCGCGACCCTGATGGCCGAGAAGTTGACGTTCGCGCCGGACGCGGCCTACGCTTGGACATGGTCGCCCACCGCTTATGACATGCTGCTGGCTGGCGACCTTACGTTCGAAGGCACCGGCACGGTGGACTTGGGCAGAGCCGAAGGCGACCTGATCAACGGTTCGTTCCGCGCGGTGCTGATGACCTACGACACGGTCAGCGGCGAGGAACATCTCTCCGGCTGGACGCTTGTGAACGCGGGCGGCAAGGGTTACAATGCCACGATCAAAGCCGAGAACGGCGAAGTGGTGCTGGAATATGAATCGACGCGCGGCACCCTGATGTGGCTGAAGTAGCGTCCGGTAGGAGGAGAGGGCAAAACGTATGGCGAATCGCTCTAGCTGGTGCAACGGGCTCGCGCTCATTGCGCTGTGCCTCTGTGTAGCGGCTCGCGCGGATGCGGGCGCGCTGGAAGCGTATGTGCGTCAAGCGGACTCCTCCTTCGCGTGGCGGTCGCGCGGCACGCAGATGTTTGATGTGCCCGGGATCGAGGTCACCACGCTGGAGTTGGTCTCGCAAACGTGGCGCGGCGGCCGCTGGACGCACACGCTCTACATCGCGCGTCCCGGCACAGTGCGCCACCCTGCGACCGTCTTCCTCGATATCACGCATGGCGCAAGCCACAAGCATCTGCCTGCGGTCAAGCGTCTGGCCGAAACCGGCGGTACGTTGGTCGCGGTGCTCACCGACGTACCGAACCAGCCGCTGTATGGCAACCGGTACGAGGACGACCTGATCGCCTATACCTTCGATCAGTATCTGCGCGGCGGTGACGACTCTTGGCCGTTGCTGCTGCCGATGACCAAAAGCGCCGTGCGCGCCATGGACGCCATTCAGGCCTGGGCGCGTGCCACGCACGGACAGCAGGTCGAGCGCTTCGTGGTGTCCGGTGCCTCTAAGCGCGGCTGGACCGCCTGGCTCACCGGCGCGGTGGACCCGCGTGTCTGTGCCATCGTGCCGACGGTGATCGACATGCTCAATCTGAAAGCGCAGACCCAGTGGTCACAGCGCGTGTACGGTCGCCAGAGCGAGAAGATCAGCGCCTACACCAATATCGGTCTGATAGAATGGTTGGACCGGCCGGAGGGCGCCCGCCTGCAGGAGATTGTGGACCCCTTCAGTTATCGCGCCGCACTCACCATGCCCAAACTGTTGCTGCTCGGAACAAACGATCCCTTCTGGACTGTGGATTCCCTGCGCCATTACTGGGACGATCTGCCGGAACCGAAAATAGTCTACCAAGCCCCGAACGCCGGTCACGGCGCGGGTAACACTGAAGGCGCCGCGCGTGCCCGCGCCGCCTTTCTGCAGATGATCGCGCAGGGCAAGACGCCGCCGCAGATGAGTTGGCGCCGACAGAACGGCGCAACGGACACGCTGCATGTCGAGGCCGACCGCCGAGCACGCGACGCGCGGCTCTGGCGAGCGCACGCGCCGACCCGTGATTTCCGCAAGGCCGTCTGGAAGAGTGCGCCGCTCGCGCTTGATGCGCAGGGGCTGCGCGCAACCGTTCCCCTGACTGCTGCGGCAAAAGGCTTCACCGCCTGTATGGCCGAGTTCTCTTTTTCTGAAGGCGGATGTGACTTCCAACTCTCCACGCAAGTCTACGTGTCGCCCGATCTACCACCACCGCCCAAGGATCAAACACCATGAAAAAAGTACTCACCGCCCTCTTCGGCCTGTGCGCTATGCTTGCCGCCGCGCAGACCGCGACACTCACGACCGACGCAATCCGTGTGCGTGATCCCTTTATCTTCGCCGACGCATCCAGCAAGACCTACTACCTCTATGCGCAGGCGGGGAACCGTGCCGGTAGTGGATATCGCGGTGTCGAGGTCTACACAAGCAAGGACCTCAAAACTTGGCAGGCCCCCCGCCCCGTGCTCACCCTGCCCGAGGACAGCGGCGTAGCCATGGTCTGGGCACCGGAGATGCACGTCTACAAAGGCGCGTACTACCTCTTCGTGACGCTGACCTTCCGCGACATGTTGCCCATCGCCAAACCGGTAGACACCCCGAACTGGCCGCCCATGCACCGGCGCGGCACTTGGATTTACCGCGCCGATTCGCCGGCCGGTCCCTTCAAGCCGCTGAAGAACAGCTCGCACACACCCGCCGATTGGATGGCGTTGGACGGCACCCTGTACGTCGAGAATGGCAGGCCCTACATGATCTTCTGTCACGAGTGGGTGCAGCTCATCGACGGCGCGATGGCGCTGGTTGAACTTACGCCCGATCTGAGCGACACGCAGGGCGAACCGGTCCGCCTCTTCAGCGCGTCAGTCGCGCCGGGCGCAAAGCGCGGCGAAAAAGAGAGCAAGGTCACTGACGGACCTTTCCTTTACAAGAGCCCCAAAAGCGGCGCGCTCTTCATGATCTGGTCGACCTTCATCCCAGGCAAAGGATATTGCGTGCTGCTGGCCCGCTCCACGTCCGGGCGCGTCGCCGGCCCTTGGACCGGCCACACGCCGATCTACACCACGAACGGAGGGCACGGCATGATCTTCAAGACCTTTGATGGCCGGCTGCAACTGGCCCTGCACCAACCCAACACAAGCCCGCAAGAACGCATGCACCTTTTCAGCTTAGTCGACGACGGCACCGCGCTACGGCTAGAGGGCAAATAACGCCGTACGAACCGACGGCAAGCACAACAAACAACCATGGAAATCTCACTGCCAGAGACCTGTTCTGCCGAAACGGTGGCCGAGTTGTGGCGCTCAGCGCTACCGGTGGTCGCGCGGCTAGGTGAGGGCGATAAGCTGGCATTGGATGCCGAGGCGGTCGTGACCTGCGACGGCGCGGGCGAGGCGCTGATCGTCGAACTGTACCGTCGGTCGGCGCGCCAAGGCTTCGCCATCGCGTGTCGCGACGGGCGCGGGGTGGTGGCACGCACGCTGGAGTTTTTCGCAGTCGAGCGTTTCGCCAAAGATTCGGCCGCGGCCAATCCGGTACGCAAAACGTCGACCGCCGTACAACTCGGCGAGGCCGTGGTGCATATCTGGCAGGTCGTCTGCGAACAGATGGCCTTTCTGGGCGAGGCGGCGACTGCGTTCGCCACCCTGCTCTTCCGTCCGGGGCGGCTGCGGCTACGCGACACCCTGCTGCACTTCGAGCGGGCCGGGATCGACGCGCTGCCCATCACCTTGCTGATCGGCTTCCTGTTCGGTCTGATCGTGGCGTTCATGGCGGCCGCCTCGATGAGCCGGTTCGGCGTCGAGGTCTATGTGGCGGATCTGCTGACTATCGGCCTGTTCCGCGAACTGGGAGCACTGATCACCGCGATCATCCTGGCGGGACGTTCAGGCTCTGCCTTCGCAGCCGAGATCGGCACCATGAAAGTCAACGAAGAGGTGGACGCGCTGGAAACCCTCGGATTGCCGCCGATGACTTTCCTAGCCCTGCCGCGCGTGTTCGCCTCCACGCTGGCCCTGCCACTGCTCTCGATCTTCGCCATTGCCGCCGGACTGTTCGGCGGCGCAATGGTGATGACCGCGACCGGCCTGCCGTCCACCGTCTACTGGCAACGCGTGTTCAAGGCCGCCACACTCAGCAACGTCCTGCTGGGGCTTTTCAAGGCGGCAGTCTTCGGCCTGCTGGTGGGGCTCGTGGGGTGTTCGCAAGGCCTGCATACCGGACGCACGGCCGACGCCGTGGGACGCGCCGCCACCGCTGCGGTCGTCGGCAGCCTGACCTTGATTACGGTATTTGACGGCATTTTTGCCGTCCTGTTTTACGTGCTGGGAATCTAACGCGCATGAAGGATGCAGTCATCACAGTCAAGGATGTGGATGCCGGATACACAAGTCCGGTGGTCCGCGAGATTTCGTTCGACGTATACGCCGGCGAAATCTTCGTCATCCTGGGCGGTTCCGGCTGCGGCAAGAGCACGCTGCTCAAGCACATGATCGGCCTCAACCCGCCGCTGGCCGGCGAGATCCGGCTGATGGGCGACCGCCTCTTCGGCGTCTCGCAAGAGGAACGGCTGCGCGCGTTGCGGCACTTCGGTGTGACCTATCAGAGCGGGGCGCTCTTCGGCTCGATGACGCTACTGGAGAATGTCTGCCTGCCGCTGGAGTCGTTCACCGACCTGCCGCGCGAGGCACGGTGTCTGGTAGCGGAGATGAAACTGGAACTGGTCGGGCTTAAAGAGTACGCCTGTTACTTCCCGTCGGACATCAGCGGCGGCATGAAGAAGCGCGCGGCGATCGCGCGCGCCATGGCGCTGGATCCCCGCATCCTCTTTCTTGATGAACCCTCGGCCGGACTCGATCCGGTAACCTCGGCCGGACTCGACCGCCTGATCCTGCACCTGCGCGATACGCAAGGTGTGACGGTCGTGATGGTGACGCACGAACTGGCCAGCATCTTTGCCGTCGCCGACCGCTGCGTCATGCTGGACAAGCAGGAACAACGGCTGATCGCCACCGGCTCACCCGCCGAGCTGCGCGAGCATAGCGAGCACCCGGCCGTACGCGCTTTTTTCAACCGCGAAGGATAAGCAAACGTCATGAATGAAAACAAGGCCAACTTTGCAAAAATCGGCTTCTTCGTCCTAGCCGGCGCAGCCCTGATCGTACTGGCGATCGGGATTGCCGGCGCACGCACCTTCAACAAAAAAGTGGTCGAAGCCGAAACCTACTTCGCCGAGTCTGTAACCGGTCTGGACTTGGGCTCGCCCGTCAAATATCGTGGCGTGCCGGTCGGCGAGGTCAAGCGCATCGGATTCGTCTACAGCGAATACGGCAAGCGTAAAGACGACCTGTTGACCCAAGCCGGTGCGCGCCAGATTCTCGTGGTGATGGCGTTGGAGCCGGAGCGCTTCGGCTTGCTCGGTGATCAGACGGCAGACAAGGTGCTGCGCACGCTGGTACAGCAGGGACTGCGCGTCAAGATCGCCTCTTCGGGCGTGACCGGGCTTTCGTTCCTCGAACTGGATTACTTCGCACAGCCCAGCGATGTCGTAGAGGATTATCCGTTGACGTGGCAACCCGCGAACCCCTTTATCCCGTCCACGCCGAGCACCATGACCAATCTCAAAAGGGCGGTTGATGACGTCTTCGTCAAGCTGAGCGCCATCGACCTGCGGGCGTTGGGCGACGAGATGCTCATCACGCTCTACCTGCTGCAAAACACCCTCAACAAAACGGATATCCCGGCGTTGAGCGCCGAGGCAACCAAATTGCTGGGCGAACTACGCGAGACCAACCGCTCGGTCAAGAAGCTGCTCGACGCGCCCGAACTCGCGACACTCCCGGCCGATCTCGGCGCGACATTAGAGAGCGCGCACCGCATCACCACCGGGATCGAGACGAACATCTTACCGTTGGCCACTAACCTGCGCCAGATCGTCGGTCGCGCCGACGGTCTACTTGGAAACGCCAACGACCTGATCGACAACGCGGACAGTCTGATCGACAATGCAGATCGCTTCATCGGCAACGCCGACCGTCTGCTCACCACCAACAGCGCGGTAGTCGGTGAGATGGTCGGCGCCCTCAACCAGACCGCCCAGACACTGAACCGCACCACGCTCGCGCAACAGGGCGCGTTGGGCGAACTGATTCAGAGCCTGCGCACGGCCGCCGCAGACCTAGAGCGTCTGGTAAACGAAATGAGCGCGAACCCTTCCGTCCTGCTATTCGGCCAGCCGCCACTGCCATTGCCGGAGACACAGCCAGATGAGTAAAAGTCGAACGTTGAAAGTGGCATGGGCGTCCCGCCCATGAGACACACGGGCAAGATGCCCGTGCCACACTTGCCAAAGAAAGTTGAAAGTTGAGAGTTACCAGAAGGAGTTTTGACATGATTAACATGATTTGGAGGGCGAGTGTCCCCACGAGCCGCCGGAACGAGCAATGGAGGGCGAGTGTCCTCACGAGCCGCCTTCCGCCATGCGGAAGGATAGTCTCAGGTTCCATTGCGGAGCGCCGGGAGGGGCAAGCGTCTGCTTGCCCGGCGGCGGTCACGCCGCCACACCAAAAATCTCTGCGTCTCCGCGTCTCTGTGTTAAAAAAACGCTCAACGCTCAACGTTCTGCGGGCGGGGACGCCCGCGCTCCCGACTGCGCACACACAAAACACGCGCCCGACTCGCATAACCCTTGTCACTAATCGGTTACGTGTTTCCTTGGTATTGCTTGCGTCGAGCCTGCTGCTAGCGGGGTGCCTGAGCGGCAGTCGCCAGGCACAACGCGAGGCGCTGACGCAAAAGCGTACCTTTGTGCCGCTGGCAGGCCCCGCCAAGCCGCTCTCGTCCGCGTCGCGCGCGGCCGCCGTCAAGGTACGCGCCTTCCGCGCCCAGCCGCCGTTCGATGCACGACACTTCATCGTGCGGCGTCCCGGCGGTGAATTCGCCGCCGATTACTACAACGGCTGGCTGGCCGCGCCGCACGAACTGATCCGCGTGCAGGCCACGCGTTACATCGAAGCTTCCGGGGTGTTCGAGGCTGTCTATGACAGCGCCAGCGGCACGGTCGCGCCGTTGGGGTTGGAGGGACTGGTCACCGAACTCTATCTCGACCACACCGGCGACACGCCCACCGCAGTCGTGGCCTTGCGCCTGCTAGTGCTCGATGAGCGCGCCCCTTCCTTCACGGTATTGGCGACGCACGAGGCGCAGGCACGCGTCGCCTACACCCCCGGCACACCATCCGCCGCTTCCGAGGCCTTCGGCCAAGCCCTGACCCAAGTGCTTGAGGAGTTGACTACAGCCCTGTCGACCAGCAAGTTAAGCGTCGCTGAGCGTTGACCACCGCAAGGATGGCGGCGCGGCTAGAAACACGAAATGTCTAATGTCAAACTACGACCCCAAGAACCCCACAAAAGCGGTGCCGCGACCCGCGCACAGCGCGGCTCTTGTCACCGCACTCCAGATTTCTCCGCAGTAGGCGGCGTGACCGCCGCCAGTCAAGCGGACGCTTGCCCTCCCGCGCCAGAAAACTTATTACCTCTTACCTCTTACCTCTTACTTCTTACTTATTACCTATCCCTTCCGCGCAATGCGTGGAAGAAGAAACGGAAGGCGAAGGAGTCGAGGCGCATGGCGGACCAGTTCGCCGTCGTGTCGTCCGAAAAGATGAAGGGCATCAGCAGATATTCGGGAATCCATACGACGTTGCCCTTGCGCGCCGCCACAACGAACCGCGTGCGCCCGTTGTCGAGTTCCGCGAGCGGCACGACGTCCGCGCCCGGTTTGAACGCATACGACGCATACGGCTTGCAGAAGCCGTCGATATTCGGATTGCGCCGCAGCGGAGTCCGCACGCCGTCCACGACCGCGACCATGTTCGACCAGACATCCTGGTTCTGGATGCCCCACTTCCGCGAAACAGGCACTTCGTCGTCCGCCCGCATTTCCAGAAGATTCTTCATGCCGGAAATATCCGATGGATCCGAGCCGCCCACCACAAGAAGCCGTCCGCCCGCATCGCGGTAGCGTTTGAGCGCGTCGGCGCCGTCAGGAGCCAGGTGTCCGCTCTGCCCGAGGGAGATCATCACCGCCCCCATCTCCGTCGGCGGCGGCAGTCCCTTCGCAAGGTCGCGTGTCGCGATTCCCTTCACGGCGTAACCGTGGTCACGCAAGGTCCGTCCTGCGGACGCTGTGATCATGCGCCCCACATAGGAAAGCCCCGGACGCGCGAACATGCCGTAGGGTTCGCACACGAGCCCGACCACGCCCTTGGGCTGCGCCGGA
>ERZ795047.738-NODE-738-length-38368-cov-100.990604_pt1 | contig 38368 bp, 38 predicted proteins | sample MGYA00375131_ERZ795047 | MGnify/ENA primary metagenome ERZ795047 (study PRJEB30176, sample SAMN05720228) | activated sludge metagenome | isolation source: Anaerobic digester | place: Japan | collected 2015-05-20 ...
CCGACAAAAATCAAGACCAGAGGTTCAAGGGCTGACAGCAGTGAGCTCACCGCATCGTCCACTTCACTATCAAAGAAATTGGCCAGCTTGCCCAGCATTTCATCGAGAGTTCCAGTTGACTCACCAACATTGACCATCTGAATCATCATGGCCGGGAACTGATCCCGGCTGGCCTGTTTCAGAGAATCATGCAGGCTTTTCCCTTCCGACACCATCTGCCTGGCGTTTAAAACCTGGCGCTCGATAATAACATTATCGGTGGTGGTCGAGGCAATCTTCAAACTTTCCAGCATCGGCACGCCGCCGCTAATCAGGGTGCTCAGGGTTCTGGTAAATCTCGAGAGTGAAATTTTCTGCATGAGATTGCCCATGACCGGAAGTTTCAGCTTGGTGCGGTCAACTATCTCCCGTCCGGCCGGCGTTTTTGACCATCGCTGGTAGAGAACAACAATGGCAATCAGGCCGACGACAATTACTATTATGTAACGGCTGACAAAGTTGCTCAGGCCAAGCACGGCCGCCGTCAAGCCAGGTAACTGGGCCCCGAGCTCCTGGTAAATCCCGCCAAAGACCGGGATGACCTTCCATAACATGAAAATAGCAACGATAATGGCAAAGCTCACAATAGCTGCGGGGTAAATCATAGCCTGCCTCACCTTGGCCCTCAATTTCAGCATGCTTTCCTGGTAATCAGCCAGCCGGCGAAGCATTGTATCGAGAGAACCGCTCTGTTCGCCTGAGGCCACCAGGTTGCAGTAGAGATCATCAAAAACTTTGGGATGCTTACGGAGAGCCTGATTGAGGGCCGCTCCAGCTTCGACATCTTCCTTAACTTCGGTAATTACCCGGGTAAAATATTTATTTTTTTGCTGTTCAGCCAGGAGCCCTAAGCTTTGAATCAAAGGCAATTCAGCATCAATCAGAACCGATAGCTGGCGGCTGAAAAAAGACAGCTCTTTAAGCTTGACCTTTTCTCTTTTTAGAAAAGGTATGGCCGGCATGGCTCTTTTTGGTTTTATACTGATGATGGCGATCTGGTCGCGCTGCAGAGTCCTGGTCAGATCCTCGATCGACTCGGCTACTCTTTCACCGCCGACCACGTCTCCATATCTGTTTTTCCCTCTCCAGACATAAACAGCCATATTCTTTCTCCTTCTTTCTTTTCTATAAAATCACCAAAAACCGGGAATCATCTCATCCCTCGCTATTTCCCGGCAGTGTAGGAACTACTCTTTTTGCTGCCGGTTCCCTCATGTCTCTGGATAATATCTATCAGCTCTTCCGGATTGGCCGTCACCGACATGGCAGTTTCGTAGGTGATAATCCGCCGCAAATAAAGGCTGGCCAGGCTCTGGTTCATGGTTTGCATGCCGAATTTTTCCTGGCCCATTTGCATAGCCGAATAAATCTGATGAATTTTGTTTTCGCGGATGAGGTTGCGGACGGCCGGATTGGGAATTAGTATTTCCATAGCCAGCACCCGCCCCTTGCCATCAGCTCGGGGCAGCAGGGTCTGGGTCATGACCGCCTCCAGAATCATAGAAAGTGTCACCCGCACCTGGCTCTGATACTGGCTGGGGAAAATATCAATTATCCTCGAAATTGATTCAGGAGCCGAGTTGGTATGAAGAGTCGAAAAGGTCAGATGGCCAGTCTCGGCGACACGCAGGGTGGCCTCAACGGTTTCATAATCACGCATCTCACCAACAAAAACCACATCCGGGTCTTCCCGCAGGACCGATCTCAAGGCGTTGGCATAGGAGAGGGTATCGGTGAAGAGCTCTCTCTGGTTGATGATGGCCCGCTTGGGAACAAAGTAATATTCAATCGGGTCTTCAACCGTGACTATATGGACGTCTCGTTCGTGGTTGATATAGTCCAGCATGCAGGCAATACTGGTAGATTTGCCGCAGCCGGTAGGACCGGTGACCAGGATCAGACCGCGGGGCAGGCTGCAGAGCTGGACCACCCGCTGGGGAATGCCCAGCTGAGCAAAGCTCCACATCTGGGGCAGAAAGCGACGGAAAGAAGCAGCTACCGCTCCTTTCTGTCTGAAAACATTGGCTCTGAACCGGCCCAGGTCCTTCAAGCCAAAGGAGAAGTCAAGTTCCCATCTTTCCTCAAAGACCTTTTTCTGTTTGTCATTGAGGAGGCTATAGATGAGTTCCTGTGTCTCGGATGGCTGGAGCGGCGGGTGATCAATATTTTTTAATCGTCCGTCAACCCTGATCCGCGGCGGGACATAAGTCGTAATATGAAGGTCGCTGGCATTCTCTTCAACCGCAATTTTTAAAAGTTCATAGATTGGCTTGGCCATTCATTCCTCCTATTCCCAATCCCTGACAGTTTCTCTGAGGACTTCCTCAACCGAGGTGACGCCGTTTTTGATCTTGACCAGCCCGCTGCGGCGGAGAGTCAGCATACCATTTTCAATGGCCTTGCGTTTGATTTCGCGGCTCGTAGCTCGATTAAGGATCATCTCTTTTATTTCATCGGTGATTTTCATCACTTCAAACAAAGCTGTCCGGCCTTTATAACCGGTATTATTGCAGGCCTCGCAGCCATGGGCTTTAAAAATATGGAGATTATCTACTTCGTTTTCGCCAAAACCCATATCGAGCAGCGCCCTTTTGGGGAGCTCCTGCGGTTCACAGCATTTCTGGCAGAGCCGGCGGACCAGCCTCTGAGCAACAATCAGGACAACCGAATCGGCAATCAAAAAGGGCTCGACATTCATATTGATCATACGGGCAATGGTCGAAGGGGCATCATTGGTATGAATGGTAGAAAAGACCAGGTGGCCGGTCAGAGCGGCTTTGATGGCCATATCAATTGTCTCATAGTCACGGATTTCACCGACCAGCATGATATCGGGGTCCTGGCGGAGAAACGACCTCAGGGCATTGGCAAAAGTCAGACCGATTTCTTCTTTGATCTGGACCTGATTGATGCCGGGAATATAAAACTCCACCGGGTCTTCAGCCGTCATGATATTGACATCAATGGTGTTGAGTGTCGAGATGGCCGAATAAAGGGTATTGGTCTTGCCACTGCCGGTTGGCCCGGTGACCAGGATAATGCCCCACGGTCGGTGGATGGCATCCTGAAAAATTTCCAGCGATTCTGGCTCAAAGCCCAGCTGGGTCAGGTCGAGCTTGAGCATTTCTTTGTCGAGGATACGAGCCACAATCTTCTCACCAAACATGGTCGGAAGTGAGGAGACCCGCATATCAACTTCTTTTTTCTTCCCGTTATCAAGCTTGACCCGCAGCTTAATTCTTCCGTCCTGGGGGAGACGCTTTTCAGCAATGTCCATGTTGGCCAGAATTTTGACCCTGGATAAAACCGGGCTCCTGAATTTTAAAGGCAGGTCGGCCACCTCATAGAGATCGCCATCTATCCGGTAGCGAATACGGAATTGCTGCTCATAGGGCTCAAAATGAACGTCGCTGGCCCCCTTCTTAATGGCATCAATAAATGTCTGATTGACCAGGGTGATAATAGGAGCCTCGTTACTGGCCTGCTCCATTTCGGCCACATCGTAGTCAGAGCCTTCAGCAATTTCCTTTTCATCAATGACATTGACCCGGCTCTCATCAGCCAGCTCAATGTCTTCAATCAGCTTCTTAACTTTGAGGGCATCACTTGTTCCGTAGTATTTGTTGATGGCATTGGTTACGCCCGTTTCGGTGGAGATAACAGGCTGCACACTCAGTCCGGTCCTGAATCTGATATCTTCAATCACTTCGAGATCAGTCGGGTCGACCATGGCCAGGGTCAGGAACGATTTAATCTTGTGGATGGGCATAACCAGATTTCTCTTGGCTGTCTCGGCTGGAATAAGGCTGATTACTTCCGGGAAAACTTCAAATTGATCAAGGTCAATGTAGGGATAACCGAGCTGACGGCTCAGAGCCTGAGCAATTTCTTCTTCGGTCAAAAAGCCCAGAGCCACCAGGGCAGAACTTATCGGCAGATTGTTCTTTTTTTGATAGTCGATTGCCTGGCGCAGCTTTTCCGAATCGATAATTTTTTCCCTTAAGAGCAACTCGCCTAATTTAGATGCCATCTTTTAAAACCTTTCTACCATTCTGAGCAAATTTTGTCAAAAGAAATCTTTTCTGCCCTCTACATTCTTCCTCAATTTCTACTTTCTCCCTGATGGCGTCAATACTCAACTCCGGCTAACCCGGGGGTGAAATTAACATTTTTTGTCTCACCCGCAAAGGTTAGCTTTGCACCTGTAAACGATGAGGATTGGTCATGATGGAGAATCTCCGGATTGGGATTAGCGCTGTTGACTATCCATTATGCCTCAATTTGCCCGATGCTATTTAATAAACCAAAACGAAAAATATTTCAAGTACCTTTACCTATTATTTTTTTCAACTTTTGACCGACTGGGGCGACTAACCATTTAGAAGCGATGAAGTAGAGGTCTCCCCCGATGACGGTTGAAGATTTTAAAGAAAGCAACCAGGAAATAATCAAGGCAATTATAAACCATACGCGCGAAGGCATTTATGTTACCTCGCCTTTCGGTTTTGAATTTGTTAACCCGGCCTTTGAAAAACTGACCGGCTTTAAAAAAGAAGAGATTTATTCAAAAAGTTTTAATTTCCTGCGCCTCGTCCACCCTGATGACCGTCATCTTTTTTCCACCACTACCAGGTCCTTTTCCAAACCCAATCTGCCCGGCGGGACAGGCCTGGTGGAGTTCAGGCTGGTTAATCTTAAGGGTGAGGTCAGGTACGTTGAAGCCAGCACCTCCCCCCTTGAAACGAAACCCGGTTACACCCTGGTCATTTTAAGAGATATCACCTCGAGGAAAAAAACTGAAACCCAGCTGGTAGAAACTCTGGCCAAGCTAAGGAAGACCATGCGGGCCACGATCGAGGCCATTTCTCTCACCATTGAATCTCGCGATCCCTACACCGCCGGACATCAGCGGCGGGTATCAGATCTGGCCCGTTCAATTGCCACCAGACTGGCTTTTCCAGCTGAAGAAATTGACGAAATCCGTCTGGCTGCTCAGATTCATGATCTCGGGAAAATTTCCATTCCGGCTGAGATTCTTAACAAGCCTGGCCGGCTCAATTCCAACGAATATGAAATGATTAAAGATCATCCCCGCGTTGGTTATGAAATTTTAAAGACTATTGAGTTCCCCTGGCCGGTGGCCGATATCGTCTATCAGCATCATGAAAGACTCGATGGCAGCGGCTATCCCTTAGGACTCAAGGATGACCAGATTCACCCCATGGCGAAAATTCTGGCCGTAGCCGATGTTGTCGAAGCTATGCTGTCGCACCGTCCTTACCGCTCGGCTCTCGCTCCTGACCTGGTGCTCCAGGAAATAAGTACCAATGCCGGGACGCTCTTTGAGCCCTCAGCTGTCAGGGCCTGCACCGACATTATCCAGGAAAGATATAACCTGCCGACTTCCAGCCTGGCTTAACTTAATCATCGGATTTCTTCAGAAAAAGAAAAACGCGCCTGGAGGGATTCGAACCCCCGACCCGCTGCTTAGAAGGCAGCTGCTCTATCCTACTGAGCTACAGGCGCATCAACTTCTCAGGTAAGAAAATCGGGGAGATCGGATTTGAACCGACGACCTCCTGCTCCCAAGGCAGGCGCGCTAAACCAGGCTGCGCCACTCCCCGTCTTTTAATTCCAGTTCCTAAGAACAAGGGGCTTATTTTGGATTAAAATCTTAACAGAAAGCCCGCCAGATTGTCAATTTAACCGGTCCGTCCCGGCTGGCGGCCCAGTGTCTTCTCAATTTTATCACGAGAAATTTCAACGATAATTGGCCGGCCATGCGGGCAAACGCCGGGTTGTGAGGTTTGAAAAAGCTCGGCCGCTAAAAATTCCATCTCGGCCTGACTCAACGGCTGACCGGCTTTGATAGCCGCTTTACAGGCCATAGTGGCCAGCATTCTATCTCTTTTGCTTTTAAGTCGCTCCGGCCCGCCCTCGGCCAGAATTCCCCGAAGAATTTCTGTTGCCCTGGCCTCATCAAAAACATCAGGAAAAGCCCGCAGAGAATAACTTCTCTCTCCAAGGGACTCCAGTTCAAAACCCAGTCCGGCCAGTTCCTCCTGCAGCTCCTCAAGATGTAAAACTTCCTCCGGACTTAGTTCCAGAACCTGAGGGAAAAGCATCTGACGGCTGGCCCAGCCTTTTTCCTCATCAAGTTTTTTAAACTTTTCAAACAGGATGCGTTCATGAGCGTTGTGCTGGTCAACAATCATCAGCCCTTCTTCCGCCGTCACCACCAGATAGGCATTTAGATATTGACCCAGAATGTGCCGCCCTGCCCTGGGGGTGGCTGTGCTTTCTGCTACCTGCTGAGTTTCGCCCGGCTGCCGCCAGGTCTGGCTGGCCTGTCCTGCCCACTCTGGAGCTTGAATCTTTTCTCCCAGCTCTTTTTCAATGCCCCGGTCATTCTCTTTCTGCTCCTCTTTTTCCTGAAGATTGAGCTCCGGCTGGCTTGTTTCTTTCGACGGCTGTCTTTTTTCTCCGCGCCCGGCTTCGCCTATCATGACCGGCTTGATCAGGCTTTCACTTCTGGCCGCCAGTTCAATTGCGCGTAAAATCAGCCCGAAAACCGCCTGCGGTTCTTTAAATCTGATTTCTGCTTTGGCCGGATGGACATTGACATCAACCAGCTCGTAGGGCAGATCAAGAAAGAGAAAACATTCAGGACTTTTTTGTCTGTCCAGCATGCCCAGATAAGCCTGAGTCAGGGCGGCACCGAGAACCCTGTCTTTTATCGGCCGGCGATTGACAAAGAAGAGCTGGTGCTGACGGTCAGCTCGCCCGGCAAAAGGCCTTGAGCTCAAGCCGCTCAGCCGGTAACCGCCTTCTTCATAGTCAACCGCCATCAGACCATCAAGGAGCTGCCGCCCGTAAAGCTGATAAACTCTTTCCTCCAGAGTAGAGACAGCCGGACAGTTTAAAAGCTGCCGGCCATTATGAACAAGAATAAATTTTACTCCAGGAAAAGCCAGGGCAGCCTGGGTTACATAACTGGTAATCAAATTGAGCTCGGAACGCTCGCCTCGCAAAAATTTGCGCCTGGCCGGAAGGTTAAAGAAAAGATCTCTGACCTCAACCATTGTCCCCCGCGGGAAAGCTATTTCCAAAAAACGGATTAAGCGATCGCCTTCCCTTTCCACCTGATAACCACGGTCACCCTCACCGTTATAGGTCTTAAGAGTCAGCCTGGAAACAGCCGAAATGCTGGCCAGCGCTTCGCCTCTAAAACCCAGGGTGGCTATGTGCTCGAGATCTTCCTCTTTTTCCAGTTTGCTGGTGGCATGGCGTTTAAAGCAGAGAACAGCGTCTTCCTGGCTAAGACCGCAGCCGTTATCCTGAAGGCGGATTAATTTTTTCCCGCCTTCCTCCAGTTCGATTTTAATCTCGGTCGCACCGGCATCCAGGGAATTTTCGATTAGCTCTTTGACGACCGAGACCGGCCGCTCAACCACCTCTCCGGCCGCAATTTTCTGGGCCACCTCCGCTGGCAGGACTTTTATTCTGGCCATTTAAATTACCTCACCCTTAGTTTCAAGCGGTGAGACTTCCTTGATTCTAACCTTAACCAGCTCCCTGACCTCGACTCCTGGCGATTCACTCAAGGAGACCTTGATATAATTATCAGTCAGGGCTTCGGCTTTAGTCCCTTTTTTTCTGATAACCACAGCTGGCCGTTCTTCATTTAAAAATTTCATCTTAAAAGCCAGATTTTTTTCTCTTGAAATTTTCCTGAGTTCAGTGGCTCTTTCTTTCTTTATTTTTTCAGAGACTCCTGCCCAGTGCGCAGCCGGGGTCCCGGGGCGCGGCGAATAGGAGAAAACATGAAAGTAAGTCAGCGGCGATTGCTCGAGAAAGTCTTTTAAAAACAGATAATCTTCTTCACCCTCGCCGGGGAAGCCGACAATGATGTCTGCTCCCAGGCTGGCTTCGGGGCGATGCCGGTGGAGGTAATCCAGAATCGCCGTATATTCTTCCGGTCGGCTCCGCCGTCCCATTTTCCTTAACACCTCGGGTGAGGCATGCTGGAGGGATAAATGAAAATAAGGACAGATTTTCCCTTCGCCGGTTATAAATTCAAGCCAGCTTTCGGGTAGAAGCCGCGGGTCAAGCGAACTCAGGCGCAGGCGCTCGAGCCCTTCTATTTTAACTATTTCCTGAAGCAGGTTAAGAAGAGTCACCGGCGGAGTTAGGTCTTCTCCGTAGGCACAAAGGTGAATCCCAGCCAGGACAACTTCCTTAAAGCCGCGGACAACAGCTTTTTCTATCTGAGTAATGATACTTTCAACCGGAACACTCCGAGCTGGTCCCCGGAGATAAGGTATAAGGCAAAAGGTGCAGCGGGCATTGCAGCCGTCCTGAACTTTAACCAGGGCCCGCGAGCGGTAATTAACCGGCTGAATTTTCTCCTGAGCCGGTCGGGTTTCTCCGGTCAGACTGACCACTTCCCTGACCAGATTCTCCTTGGCTGAGTTGGGAACAATAGTCGAGACATTGGCAAACTTTCGGAATTCTTCCCGGTTTTTTTCAGCCAGACAGCCAGTCACAACCACCCGGGCGGAAGGCTTTTCGCGATGGAGTTTTCGGAGAAACTGCCTGACATCGGCCTCGGCCCGGCCGGTTAGACCGCAGGTATTAACCACAACTACATCTGAGGCCCGCCAGTCCTTATCAACCATCAATCCAGCTTCGGCCAGTTTCTCGGACCAGTCAAAAGCTTCGGCTTGATTTACCCGGCAGCCGAAATTATGAATGAAGACCCGGGTCATAATTTTTCTTTGAGCCTCCTCGAACTCTCCTCAACTTTTTCAGCCATCTTCTGACGGTAAGAGATAAGCCTGGTCCTAAGCCCGTCATCAGACAGAGCCAGAATCGAAATGGCCAGCAGTGCGGCATTGGCGCCACCGGTTTTGCCCAGCGCCACTGTGGCCACAGGAATCCCTTTGGGCATCTGAACGATCGACAGGAGAGCATCCAGTCCGGCCAGAGCTTGACTTTCGACCGGTACGCCTATGACCGGTAGAACAGTCTGAGCAGCCACTACTCCGGGGAGATGGGCAGCTTTACCGGCCACAGCAATAAAAACTTTTGTTCCGCTTTTCTCGGCTTCTTTTATGAGACGGCTGGTTCTCTCCGGTGAGCGGTGAGCTGAAGTCACCTCCAGATTATAAGAAACTCCAAATTCCTTAAGAATCTCCAGGCCTTCTTTGATCATATCAAAATCAGAATCGCTGCCTAAAAAAATCGTGACGGTCATCTGGCCTCCTTTACAGCGCCAATATCCTTGCGGTAAAACATGCCTTCAAAATAAATGGTTGGGATATGGTCATAAATCTTTTTCATGGTCTGGGTCAGAGTTAGCTCCGACGCACAGACATTCAGTACCCGGCCGCCGCTGGTATAAAAATGGCCATCAACTAATTTTGTGCCAGCATGGAAAACAACCAGGCCCGGCACTTTGGCCAGTTCCTCCAGTCCCGCAATCAATTTTCCGGTCTCATATTTTAAAGGATAACCACCGGAAGCGAGAACCACACAACCTGATGCTTTCGTGCTCCATTTGATTTCTTCGCGAAGCAAATCTTCCTCGATTACTGACATCAAAATTTCCACCAGATCAGATTCCAGCCGCAACATCTGGGCCTGAGTTTCCGGATCACCGAAGCGGCAGTTGTACTCGAGCACCTTCGGCCCTTCATCAGTTATCATCAGACCGGCATAAAGTGTGCCTTTAAAGCGGCGGCCCTCTTCCAGCAGGCGGGTAATCGTTGGGAAAATAATCTCGTCCATAATCTGGCTGAAGAGTTTCTCTGAAACAAAAGGTGAGGGCGAAACAGCGCCCATTCCACCGGTATTGGGCCCTTTATCGCCATCATAAGCTGCTTTGTGGTCCATCGTTGTGACCAGTGGCTGTACCCGGATACCGTCAGTAAAGACGATGAAGGACAATTCTCGTCCACTGAGATGCTCTTCGATAATAACCCTCTCGCCGGCCGGGCCAAATTTCTTTTTGACCATCATATCGTTAATGGTATCTTCAGCCCGTTTGATATTAGCACAGATCGAAACACCTTTGCCGGCGGCCAGGCCGTCAGCCTTGATTACCACCGGAAAAGAGAACTGCCCGGAGTTAAGAATTTTTAAGGCCTGCTCAGGGCTGTCAGCCACTTTAAAACTGCCGGTTGGAATACGGTGCCTGCTCATAAACTCCTTGGCAAAGATCTTGCTTTTTTCTATCTCGGCTGCTTTTTTATTTGGTCCATAGATTTTAAGTCCCCGGGATTCAAATTCATCCACGATCCCCATAGCCAGGGGCAGCTCCGGCCCTACCACGGTCAGGCCGATTTTGTTGTCCATAGCCCAGTCAGCCAGCTCTATGATCTGGGTCTCGTCGATTGGTACTATTTCGGCGATCTGAGCCAGACCGCCATTGCCCGGAGCCGCATAGAGCTTCTCACAGTGAGGGCTTTGCTTTATTTTCCAGGCAAGAGCATGTTCACGTCCCCCTGAGCCTATGATGAGAATTTTCATCTTTTCTCCTTTGCCAGCCGGCTTTGCTTTTTAATTCCCTTCTTCCTTGATCTTGCTGGCCAGATTTTCCACGAGTTTTTGACCTACTCCTCTGGCAGGGAAAAGGCTTAAAAATAAATTTGAGGCCAGCTCGACCGCCTCCTTTTCTGGCAGGCAATACTGCATTTCCAGAAAATTCTGACGGTAACGTTTAACTTCATCCCGGACCGGCTTGTTTTTCCTGATAACTTCAGCTATGAGGCCGGCCAGAATCTCAAAATCCTTTTCTTTCATGCCGAATCTGGTCATCTCCTGAACCCCCAGTCTGAGGCCGGATGATTCGAGGAAAGTTGTATCATCAGGCAGTGCCTGATAATTGGTGATGATATTATTGTCTTCCAGCCGCCGGGCTAATTCCTGGCCATTACCAAATTGTTTGACTCTGATCAGCACCTGGTGAGTTTCAGTAAAACCATCAGTTTCATCACCTTCGACCGGGATTCCGGTCTCTTTCAGAAAACGGGCCAGGGCTTTAGCATTTTTCCTGACCTGGGTCTGATAGGCTTCCTTGAATTCATTCATTTCATAGGTGGCCAGAAGAAGTCCAAGCAAAGTTCCTAAGTGATGATTGGAGGTTGAGCCGGGGAAAGCTCTGGTTTGAATATCGGTCCAGAGCTGCGGCCAGGGACTGTCCTGAGCGATATTGCCGGCAATAAGTCCCCGCTGGCTGCCAAAAAAGGTTTTATGAGTGCTGCCCGTGACAATATCGGCACCTTCTTCAAAAGGAGCCTGAAAAGCTCCATAGAGGCCGAGCACATGGGCCATGTCATACATCAGAAGCGGACGATCCGGCCAGTCCTTGACCAGCTCATAAACAAACCTGACCGGCTCGGGATAAATGAACATGCTCTTGCCAAAAACGACCAGTTCAGGCCGGTAGTCCTGAAGAACAGCAGCCAGCCGATCCAGATCAGCTTTATAGGGATTATCCTCCCGAACAGGGATATTGACGACGTTCTCCTTGCCCGTGGCGGGATCTTCTTCCACCAGGTTGAATAAGGCACCCATCGGTTGAGAGCTTAAGTGTCCACCCTTGTTAAGGTCATTGTTCATGACGAGACGAAGCCGCCGGAAGGGTTCTCCCTTCTGTCTTTTCCGGTTGACAAACTTAACCAGTCCCTTAAAGACAACCTCGTTGGCCATCTGACCGGAAATCGGACGCAATTCGATATCCTGGCAGCCGAAATAGGCCTTCAGCTCTTTTCTGGCCTCCAGTTCGACGTCACGGATAAAATCAGTTCCCTGGTAAAAATAGACTTCCTGACCCTTCATTGTCCGGTGTTCGGCATAGCGCCCGCAGGGATCGGCAATTTCAGCCAGTTTGACCAGAAGAGAAGGCGTGTTTTCGGAAGGGATCAGGTTAAAGCATTCCTGCTGCCGCCAGCGATTATTCTTTTCAATTTGCTCTGACCAGAAAGTCAATTTTTCCTTGAGTCGGGTCATTAAGCTTCTCCTTGTTTGATTTTATCTGAGCCGGCTTCAGGCCACTTACCAGCCAGCTCGACTTCTTTTCACAGCTCAGCTAAGTCTTCTTGAAGTTTTCTTTTTCCAGCTCTTTTATTTTATTAATCCGGCGCTCATGCCGGCCACCTTCAAATTCGTTTTCCAGCCAGATTTTGACTATGGCCAGAGCCAGCTCCTCACTCAACACCCGGCCACCAAGGCAAAGGCAGTTGGAATTATTGTGGGTGCGGCTGGCTTTAGCTGTAAATTCATTCCAGCAAGGGGTGGCAATTATGCCGGGAAATTTATTGGCGACAATAGCCATGCCCAGCCCAGTTCCACAAAAAAGTATCGCCCGATCAAATTCACCGCTGACTACTTGCCTGATAGCCTTCGCCCCGTAATCAACATAGTCAACGCTCTCTCCCGCCCCGCAGCCAAAATCAAAGAAGTCAATTCCCTTCTGAGTAAGATAACGGGCAATAACCATTTTTAAATCATAACCGGCGTGGTCAGAAGCCAGGGCTATTTTCATTTCCATCTCCTCTCCGTCTGCCAGATAGTCAGGTCAAACGGTCCGGTTCCCTCACTTTAAAAAAGCGGCCGCTTCCGGCATAACCTCAATGGCTTTAAGCACCACCGGGTCAACCTGGCGTGAAACTTTCACGCCTTCTTCCGGACTGACCACCGATGAGAAGATTTCCCGTTTGATTTCACCTTTGATTTCATCCAGAGCTTCGTTAAATCTGGCGGGATCGTAGGTGATTTTAGCCTGGTCAAGATAAGCCTTGAAGTCTTCAATAACTTCCTCTGTCACTTCAAATCCGGCACCAAAGACCTTCATACCGGCAGGTGGGGCATCACCAGTCTTTAGCTCCTGCGGGAAAACATATTTTTTAGACAGCGGCGTCTGATGCTGGCTAAAGCGACGGCCATAGCCAAAGTAGGCACCTTTAAACATAAGTTCAACGGTGAATATCTTATAGGTGGACTTGACCTCATAATCAGGACTGATGCCGCCTTCACCCAGAACCTTGCGACCTTTCTTCAGGGTGTATTTTACATCCCGCTGGCTGTCGGGAGCTTTTTTGGCCAGATAATAATCTTCCAGATGAGAAAAATCACGCTGAATCAAACGGCCGCTCGGCGTGAGATAGCGGGCGGTAGTCAGGGCTAAAGCCATGTCGGCTGAGAGCGGGAAAACGGTCTGAACCAGGCCCTTCCCCCAGGAATCTTCACCGACAATGAGCCCGCGGTCATGGTCCATGACCGCTCCGGCTACGATTTCTGAGGCGCTGGCTGTACCCTGATTGATCAGGATAACCAGCGGCAAATTTTCATACTGGCCGTTGCGGCTGGCATAAAAATCGCGATTATAAGCCGGGTTGCGGCCCCGCATCGAGACAATTAAAGCCCCTTTGGGCAGAAATTCATCGGCCATATCTACCGCCTGGAAAACAGGTCCACCGGTGTTACCTCTGAGATCTAGAATGAGGCTGGTCATCCCGGCCAGCGAGAGGGATTTAAGCTTGGCTTCCAGCTCATCCACCGTATTGCGCCCGAACGACCGCACAAAAATATAGCCGATCTTTTTTGACTCATCGATCATAAAGGCATAAGGAACAGTGGCCAGAGGAATCTCTTCCCTGGTAATGGTCAGATCAAAAGGCTCTTCGAGGCCTTCCCGCTGAATCCTAATAGTTACCTTAGTGTCTTTTTCCCCGCGCAGTTTTTGCATAGCTTCAACGCTGCTCATCGGTTTGGTGCTTACGCCATCAATATGGGTAATGACGTCTCCTGGCTGAATCCCCAGCCGCCAGGCGGGTGTACCTTCAATCGGGGCAATAACCACCAGTCTGTCTTCCTGTTTTTGAATCTGAATACCAAGACCGTAGTATTTACCCGTATAATCCTCATTAAAGCGCATTGAAGATTCGGGATCTAAAAAATAGGAATGAGGATCGAGCGTGTCCAGCATCCCCCGAATAGCAGCGAAGGACAGTTTTTGAGAGTCCTTATCTTCGTAATAATTTTGTTTGACCAGAGAACTGATCAAAACAACTTTATTTAAGCCCTGTTCCCAGGGATCGATGGCTATCGAAGCCTGGCCAACCAGGAAAAAACCCAAAAAAAACAGCACTAAAGAGGCCGTAATTTTCGATCTAGCCGTCATTTGTTTCTCTAAGGTCAAGCTATAATCAGGTTAAATCTTACCAGAGGGGTTGGCCAAAGTAAAGTCGAATCTAACTTGACTCACCCTGCCCTTAAGATTATAGTTTAGGGGAGATAGGTAAAGAAAGCATGTTTGGCAGTATTGGCTTACCTGAACTAATAGTCATCTTTATCATAGCCCTGCTCGTTTTTGGACCAAAAAAGCTGCCCGAAGTTGGAAAATCAGTGGGAAAAGCCATCAGGGAATTCAAAAAGGCTTCTGACGAGCTTCGAACTAAAGTCGAAGACGAAATAAACGCCAGCGAAATCAAGACCGAAATCAAGGAAGTCCAGAAAGATTTAAACAGCGTGAACTCCGATCTCAACGAACTTCAAAACTCGATAAAAAAGGACATAAAAGGCGATGAGCCGCGGGAAGGCCAGAAAATCTCCTGATGAAATGACCTTCCTGGAGCATCTGGAAGACCTGAGAAAAAGACTTTTCTATTCTGCTATCGCTATTCTGGTGGCGGTTATCCCGGGCTGGATTTTCAGCCGCCAGTTGTATGAAATTCTGGCCAGGCCAGTTACACAGTATTTGCCTGAAGGAACCAAGCTGGCCTATACCACCCTGACCGCTCCCTTTATGCTCTATATGAAAGTTGCCTTTCTGGCTGCCTTCTTTTTCACTTCGCCTTTTGTCTTTTACCAGCTCTGGTTGTTTGTCGCTCCCGGTCTGTATCAAAAGGAAAAGAAATATGTTATTCCCTTTGTCTTCTTCACTTCTTTTTTCTTTATCCTGGGGGCACTCTTCGGATATTTTGTTGTTTTTCCCTGGGCCTGTCGCTTCTTTGTCAATCTCGGGGCGGACTTTCAGCCGGTTATTACCGTTGACCAGTATTTCAATTTTTCCATCAAAGTCCTGCTTGGCATTGCCTTGATTTTTGAACTCCCTACTCTGATTTATTTTCTGGCTAAAATGGGCCTGGTTACCGCCAGATGGATGACCAAAAGTTTTCCTTATGCGGTTTTAGCCGCCTTTGTTATTTCAGCCATTATCACTCCAACTCCGGATATTATTACCCAGAGTGCGGTGGCTGTCCCGATGATTATTCTTTATGGCTTGAGCATTCTTATTGCTCTCGTTGTCGGACGAAACAGAGAAAAACGGAAACAGGAAGCGGCCTTAGAACCGGTTACTGACGGGGGAGATGACGATCTGGCCGGCTGACCGGCTTTCAGCTATTATTTTGTTTTTCCTTCGAGTTGGGATATATTTTAGAACAGTTAATTTTCCGGCGGCAGCCTTATTAAGTTTAGTAGCCGGAGAGGGTTAAACTGATTATTCCTTAGTGGCGGTTGATCATGACCGAAGACATTAAAGTTACTGATTTTTGTCTGATTGGACTGACCGGCACCAATGCTGCTGGCAAGGGAGAAGTGGCCTCGTTTTACCGGAAAAAGGGTTATGACTATATCTCACTGTCCGATATCATTCGAGAAGAACTCAGGAGCCGTTCTCTTCCTGTCTCAAGAGAAAATCTTATTGCCGTTGGCAATGAACTTCGGGAAAAATCTGGCCCTGACATTCTGGCTCGAAGAGCGGCGGCCAGAATTTCGGGGAAGACAATCATTGACAGTATCCGCCATCCGGCCGAAATAGAGTATCTGCGGAGCCTGGGCAGTTTTATTTTGCTGGCAGTTGATGCCCCGGTCGAAATAAGGTTTGAGCGGGCCAAAAAGCGGGGTCGGGATGAATCGGCTTCAACTCTTGAAGAATTTATCAAGCAGGAAAACAGGGAAAAAGGAAGCGGCGGAAATAATCAACAGCTTGACCGCTGTTTGGCTCTGGCTGACCTCATGATCATCAATGACGGCAGCCTGGAGGAACTGCAGCAAAAACTGGAGAAACTGGGATGAGTGAAACTCAAAATCATTCTAACCGACAGGACATAAGAATTTCCAAAGATGAATATTATCTGGGCATAGCCCGCGAGGTATCGAGGCGAAGCACCTGTTTCCGTCGGACCATCGGAGCTATTATTGTTCGCGACGATCAGATCATTTCGACCGGCTATGTTGGGGCGCCGCGAAAAACCAAAGATAGCCTTCAGCATGGTTTTTGCCTGCGCGACCGCCTGCATATTCCCCACGGCCAGAGATATGAGCTCTGCCGCTCGGTTCATGCCGAGCAGAACGCCATTATCAATGCAGCCAGAGCCGGGGTCAGCCTGCTGGGCGGCGATATGTTCATTTTTGGCAGTGACTCAAAAACCGGGCAGCCGATTGATGCTTTCCCCTGCTTTATCTGTAAAAAAATGATTATTAATGCCGGGCTCAACCGGGTGGTGTGCTCAACAGCCGATGGTAAGTGGACAGTATTTTCTGTTGATGACTGGGCCCGTGACTGGCGTGAAAATGATATCCTCGATGATACACACCAATATGGAAAAACCAACGGGGGACAGCATGAGTAAAAAATCTACTGGCCGGAAAATGTCAGAAAAGGTAGCCTGGCTGGCCTTATTCCCTATTATTTTACTAGGAATTATGGCGGCCGCCGGGAGCCAGCAGCAGGAACCAACTGGCAGCCAGGCTGGCAGCCTGCTGGAGCTGCTGGGAATTGAAGTCTCACCTGAATCCCTCGATTACCTTCAAAATAAAACCCAGTTTCAGCTTCATACCCTTCTAACCGAGCAGCGCCATCCAAAGACCTGGAATCTGAGCGAAAAAATAAAGACAGATACAGCCGCCGGCCTGCATCTGCTCTTCTCGGTGGATGAAGACATCGTGGCAAAACTCGACCAGCTGGCAGCTTCACCCACCCTTATTGAGCAGTTAGCCACGGAAATAAAAAAGACCATTCTCAGCGGGCACAAAATATATGTTTATGGCTGCGGGGCAACCGGGCGCCTGGCCAAGCAAATGGAAAGCACTTTCTGGCGACCCTTCTGGTCTTCATTAAAGGCGGACAAAGAGCTCTGGCCAAAAATAGAAAAGAACCTCGGCCCGGGAATAAGCGACAGGCTCATCGGGGAAATGACCGGCGGTGACCGGGCTCTGATTTCTTCTCTCGAAGGGTTCGAAGATCTTCAGCTTATCGGCCGGCTGCAGTTAAAAGACCGGGGGATTGAAAAAGGAGACCTGGTCCTGGCCGTCACCGAAGGCGGCGAGACCTCCTCGGTTATCGGCACCGTCCTGGCTGCGCTGGATGACTGGCGCCAGGCTGCATCTTATTCCCCGACTGAGAGCCGGAAAAAACTCTACTTTGTCTATAACAACCCGGATGATAAACTCCGTCCTTTTGAACGCAGTCGGGCCGTCATTGATGAGCCAGGCATTACCAAAATCAATCTAACCACCGGACCGATGGCCATCACCGGTTCGACCCGAATGCAGGCCACGACGATTGAAACCTATGTACTGGGAGTCGCCCTGCAGGCTGCCGTCTATGATTTGCTCAGGGATTTTCTAAGTCCAAAAGAATTGCAGAAAGCCGGCTTCAGGCAGCCTTACCTTATTGCAGATAATCTCAAGGCTTTTGCTCCTATCCTCAACCGGATAAAACAGGCTGTTCCAGCCATCGCCTCCTGGACTGAACTCGAAGCAAGCACTTACGCCGGAGGGCATTTTTCTACCTATTTCGCTCAAAAAGCTTTGATTACCGTCTTTATTGACAGCACGGAGAGGAGCCCAACTTTCAGGCTCTACCCGCTTGATACGGTTGATTTACCTGAGCGACGCTGCTGGATTCAGGTCTGGACGCCGGCCGGCAGCAGCCGGGAAGCCTGGCTGTCTTTTCTGGGCCGACCATTCCGCGGTCTCGATGAGGAGTTCTATCGCCCGGCCTTTGAAAAAGAGATAGATGATCCTTATTTAAAAAAGGCAGCTCTCGACAGCCTCAAAAAGGCCGGTCAGACGCAGCAGGATTTGTATGATTTTTCTTTCTCGGAATTTAATATTAAAAAAAGAGGACCAAAGCCAGGCGATTTAGGGGTCACAGTCGGGCTGACACCCGAAGAAAATTACCTTCTTGATAGCAATTCACCCTTCAGCCGTTTCGGGCGTTTGTTTCTCGAAAATAAAGCCTCGCTGGTGATGGTCAATGTCACCGATCTCGAAGAGAAAAATATAGCCCGGGCAAAGAAAGACATCGAGAGCTTTTATCAGACAAAGTCTTTATCCCCGGAGCAAAAACTCCATCAGGTCTGGTTGTCGGTGGATATGGCCAATGATCCTTTCCAGCTGCGGCAGAATATGGCTTTAAAAATGGTACTTAATGCCCACTCGACGGCAGTCATGGCCAAACTCGGTCGGGTCATTGGCAACACCATGACCAATGTCAGCCCGAGCAATCTAAAGTTAATCGGGCGGGCCACCTATTTAATTCAGTCCCATGTCAACGATTGTCTGAAAAGGCCGGGCTGGATCAAAAAGTATGGACGCCGCGAGCCGATAAGTTATGGCGAAGCTAATGCTGTTCTGTTCGATTCAATTGCCTATCTTAAGGACAAAGAAGATGTGGCCGGTCAGACAGCAGAAGTTGCTCTGTCGATCATCAGAATCCTCGAATCGCTGCGCCAGAAAAGAGGGATAACTAACGATGAAGCTCTGGCCATCGTTCAGCAGCGGGGTCTGGCTAACTACCTGGCCGCGATAGATTGAGGCGGGTTTTAAACCCGCTGGCTATTAGATACAAAACAAGGAGGCTGCGGACGGCTTCTTCTCCGTTTTGGCGTCTTCACCTGCGGATAGACAAAAAGTTCACCAGCATAGTTTCTGAGCACAACTTTCTCCTCAGAAATTGACTGAACATATTCAGGAATAAGCGGAATCTTACCACCGCCGCCAGGGGCATCAATTACATACTGCGGCACAGCCAGCCCGGATGTCCAGCCTCTCAGACCCTGATAAATTTCCAACCCTTTCTCCACGGTAGTCCGAAAATGTTCGGTGCCGCGCACATAATCGGCCTGATAGATGTAGTAGGGCCTGACCCTGACCGTCAGGAGCTTCTGCATGAGCCTCCTCATCGTCTCGACGTCATCATTGACGCCTTTAAGCAGAACGGTCTGGTTGCCGAGAGGAATACCGGCATCAGCCAGCAGGTTGAGAGCTCTGGCTGCCTCGGCTGTAATTTCGTCCGGGTGATTGAAATGAACATTCATATAGAGCGGGTGATATTTTTTGAGCATTGAGACCAGTTCTTCGGTTATCCTCTGTGGAAGATAACAGGGCATTCTGGTCCCGATTCTGATAATTTCAACATGGGGGATCGAGCGCAGCTGGCTCAGGATACTTTCCAGCCGATCATCGCTCAGAATGAGCGGATCGCCACCCGAAACGATGACATCACGGACCTCCGGGTGTTCTTTTATGTAATTTATTCCGTCTTCGATGTAACGCGGGTTAATTTTCGAAATATCGCCCACTTTCCTTTTTCTGGTGCAGAAACGGCAGTAAGAAGCGCAGCTGTGAGCTACCAGAAAAAGAACCCGATCAGGATAGCGATGCACAATGCTCGGCACCGGAGAATCAAGATCTTCTTCCAGGGGATCATCTTCTCCCGAGTTTTCAGCCAGCTCAGCCAGGTCAGGCACCACCTGCCGATAAATTGGATCGCCTTTCCTTTTGATCAGGCTGGCGTAATAAGGAGTAATCTGAATCTTAAAAGCTCGGGCTATTTTCCTGACTGCTTCCACCTCCAGGCCAAAACGCTCAGCTATCTCTTCTGGAGTCCTTAAACTGTGCTGCAGAATTTGTTGCCAGTCGTCCATTTTCTCCTTTTTTCACTCCTTTTCCCCGAGATATTTCCCGAAAATGACCCGATCATCTCCTGGCCGGTAAAAGTCAGGAATGCGAGCCATTTCCCGGTAGCCTAATTTTTCATAAAATTTTCTGGTTGGTAGATATTTGGGTTGAGAAGAAGTTTCAATCATAACCAGCCGGCCATGGTTCTTTTTAACCTCATTCTCGAGATAACGAACCAGAAGATGACCGCAACCCTGACCCTGAACTTCGGGCGAAACCGCTATCCAGTAAAGATCCCAGGTGCCTTCGGTCAGCGGGGTCGGGCCATAGGTCATATACCCGACAACTTCTCCCTGCTCGTCCTCCGCTACCACGATCTGATAATCCTCCTGGTCAGGCTGGCAGAGATAGATATCAATTAGCTCTTCCGCTACCTTTATTTCTTCCGGAAGGAAAAAGCGGGTAGCCCTGATTATTTCCATGACCCGTTCACGGTCACCGTTTGTCATTGGCCGAACCATCGCCTTCCTTCCTTTTCAAAGCATTACTGATCATTAGTTTCCAGAAATCGGCATAATCTATGCCGGCCGCCTTAAGAGCGCGAGCATAGCCGGCATCAAGGCTGGTATCCGGATTGGGATTCACTTCCAGAATGAACAACTCCCCAGCCTCATTCATCCTGATATCTATCCTGGCATAATCCCGGCAACCCATAACCTTAAAAGCATTGACTGCTATAGTCTGCAAACGGGCCTCCAGCTCTGGTTCGATCTTCGCCGGGCAGACCGGCCTGGTCGTCTGATACAGGACATGCTCTGGATACCATTTTGCTTCGTAACAGCAGATATGAGGATAACCGGGAGGCATGGTAGAAAAATCTATCTCTGAGACAGGTAGAGCTTTCGGCTCGCCATCATCCAGAATAGCCACATTAAACTCCCGGCCTTCAATATATTCTTCTACTATGGCCGGCTGATCATAAGTTTCAATTACTTTTTTTATCTGCTCAGCCAGAGACTGCCGATCATAAACAACTGATTCCGGATGGACACCGAGGCTGGCGTCTTCTGAATTAGGTTTGATTAACATCGGAAACCGCAGCTCAACAATTTCATCAGCTGAAGTAATTAACTGACTGGGAGCAACCGGCAGATTAAAAGAACTCAGAATAGCTTTGGCCTGATGTTTATCCTGACAGAGAGCTAAGGTTCTGGCCCCATTGCCGGTAAAGGGAATATGAAGAACTTCCATGACCGCCGCTACATTTGATTCCCAGTGGGGATTGCCAAAAAAACCTTCACACAGATTAACAATTACCTGAACATTCAGTTCCTTAATCCTGCGCAGGAAATTAAACATGCTGCGCTGCAGCGGAATCAGAACAGCTTCCACACCCGATTGATTAAGGGTCTCGCAGACGATTTCGGCTACCTTGGCGACTGAATCTTCCGAGACTTTTTCGCGCCGGTAAATAAATGGCTCGTGGGTATTAAAAGCCACGCCGACTTTAAGACTATCAGCCGCCATGATTTCCCCCACCGTCGCCGGCAAAATCATAAGACTCGCTACCAGCTAACTTCTGGAGCAAACCACAACGCTTCGAAGCCTCGAAGACTACCCGGTTGATAAGCTGCTCATAGCTATATCCGGCTGCTCGCGCCGCCTTGGGCAGACAGGAATTATCTTCCGGCCTGGGCAAAATGCCAGGCAGTGGATTGATCTCGATGATATTGGGTTCGCCTTTCTCATCCAGTCGAACATCTATTCGCGCCCAATCCCTTATCCGGAAAAGCCGGCAGGTTTTAACTATGACCTGCTTTATTTTTTTCTCAAGTTCCGAAGAAATGTCGGCCGGACAGCGGAAAATATCCAGCGGTTTCTCCGGTGTGTCCCAGACCCATTTAGCCTCATAGGAATAAATCGGCCTGGCTCCCTCCGGCAGCTGACTGTGGTCAATTTCTACGATGGGCAGAATTTCAAGCTCAGGATAATTGCCCAGTACTCCGACGGTGAATTCCCGGCCGGTCAGAAATTTTTCGACAATAGCCGGCTGCTCGTAGAGGTTTTTTATCTCGCTAACTTTTTTCTTTAACTCTTTGCGGTTAAAAACCACTGAATCATTTTTTATACCCTTGCTCGAGCCTTCATACAAAGGCTTAACAATGCAGGGATAAGTAATAGCTGTCGGCAGATCATTTTCATCGTCCACAGTCCAGAAGGGTGGAGTTGGAATTCGATGGTAGGCCAGAATTTCCTTCGCTCTGGCTTTGTCCAGACACAGGCCCAGTGTTAGAGGATCAGAGCCAGTATAAGGAATATTTAAAATTTCGCAGATAGTTGGAATATGCGATTCACGATTTGGGCCGAATAACCTTTCGGCCATATTGAAAACTAAATCCGGCTTTTCTTCTAGGAGGCGGATATAGGCGAACTCATCAGCTTCAATCGGGATTACCTGGTGAAAGCTTTCGAGCGCTTGCTGAACGGCTTTGATCGTTTCGTCGCTGTCACATTCAGCAAGCAAATCAGGTGGAGGTTCTTCGCCCTCATCCATTTTTTCGTCAAAAAGGTAGGAACCAAGTGCTCGGGCCATGCCCTGTTTCGAGCTGAAGAGCAATGCGACTTTCATTTTCATCTGTATATATACAACAAATTTTAGTCATGTCAATAGTTTTTTCCATATTTATATACTTTTTTTTGTATTTTTTTGATTAAAAGGCACTACTAGTGGTGTCGAATCAGTGTTTCCGAACGATTTCCTTGACCCTCATCAGCTGAACCTGGTAAGAACGCTCCATTTCTTCCAGCCGGGAGGAAATAGCCTTAATTGTTTCTTTTAGATTTGGTATCAAAATATACTCAAGGGCATTGACCCTTCTTCTGGTCACTTCTATTTCTGTTGTCAGCAGTTCCAGTTTTTTCCACAGGCTGGCATACTCCTGAAGCTTCGGCCAGAGCTGCTGAAAATGCTTGAGTGCTACTTCCAGTTCACTTTCTGTCCGGATAAAGTCATAGTCGCCTGGCTCGAATTGTCTGGTTTCGAATTCAGGCACAGTCAGGTTGAGCAGGCGTCCGGTTTTAACCTCAAGCTGCAGCTCACCATCTTTGATGAGATCGGACAATTCAGTTTGAGCTTGTGTTACCCGCACCATAGCCATTGACCTGGTGATGATTCTGAATTCCTGGTCCACTTCTTCTTTTATCCGGTTAAACTGTCTGGCCGCTTCCAGAAAATTGCGCATCAGCTCTTCCAGCTTATCCTTGAGCAATTTATGTCCCCGCTGGGCCAGAGTCAGGCGGCGCCTGAGTCTCATCAGCTCCATGCGGTTGGGATTAACTTTAAGCTTCATCTAAAACTCCAGCTGGCCAACTTGTTTCAAGCCCTGTAATATTTCTCAAGATACTCTGGCCTGATTCTTTTCAACTCTTTTTCTGGCAGGAGGCGAAGCAGCTCCCAGCCGATATCAATCGTCTCGGTTATTCCCCTGGCTTCCAGCTCTCCCTGGCGGACAAACTCATTTTCAAAACGTTCAGCAAATTTCAAATAGAGCTGATCAAGATCAGTCAAAGCGGCTTCACCCAGAATGAGCGCCAGTTCGCGAGCTTCTTTTCCACGGGCATAACAGGCAAAAAGCTGGTTTAAAACATCGGCGTGGTCTTCTCTCGTCTTATCGGCACCAATACCTTTATCTTTAAGTCTGGAGAGAGAAGGCAAAACATCAATTGGCGGATAGATACCGCTGCGGTGAAGCTCTCGGCTCAAAATGATCTGACCCTCTGTAATATAACCGGTGAGGTCCGGAATCGGGTGAGTTTTGTCATCATCAGGCATGGTCAGGATGGGAATCATGGTAATCGAGCCCTTTTTGCCTTTAATCCGGCCGGCCCGTTCATACATCGTGGCCAGGTCAGTATAAAGGTAACCGGGATAGCCACGGCGGCCAGGTATTTCCTTGCGGGCGGCTGAAATTTCGCGCAGGGCTTCAGCATAAAAAGTCATATCAACCAGGATGACCAGAACGTGCATGTCGAGATCAAAAGCTAAGTATTCGGCGCAGGTCAGAGCGAGGCGCGGGGTAGCAATTCTTTCGATGGCCGGTTCGTTGGCCAGATTCAAAAAGAGGACAGCCCTTTCCAGAGCGCCTGTTCGCCGGAAATCTTCAATGAAGAAATTAGCCTCTTCAAAGGTGATGCCCATCGCAGCAAAGACGACGGCAAATTTTTCTTCCTTGCCAAGAACCTTAGCCTGGCGAGCAATTTGGGCAGCGATCTGAGGATGGGGCAAACCGCTGCCGGAGAAGATAGGGAGCTTCTGACCACGCACCAGAGGATTCATGCCATCAATGGCTGAAATGCCGGTCTGAATAAACTCGGAAGGATAATCGCGGGCTTCAGGGTTAATGGGACTGCCATTAATGTCCAGCATCTTGCGGGCAATAATCCGCGGACCGCCATCCCGCGGCTCACCCGAGCCATCAAACACCCGGCCGATGATTTCTTCCGAAACAGGGAGCTCCTGCGAGCGGCCGAGAAACCTGACCCGGGAACGGTTGACATCAAGTCCGACCGTGCCTTCAAAAACCTGAACAACTGCCTGATTGGTTGAAACATCCAGGACTGTTCCCCGCCGGCGGTGGCCGGTGGCGTCTTCAATCTCGACCAGCTCATTGTATTTGACGTCGGAGATTTTTTCGACAATAATCAGCGGGCCAACAATATTGGTAACTGTTAAATATTCTTTTGCCATGGTCTTTAACCTCGACTGGAAAGTTCCTTAAAGGAAGCATCTATTTGTTTTTCTATGTTGAGCAGAGCCTGCTCATCTTGAGGTAAATATTTCATTCTGGCCAGCTGCTCACGGACTTCCAGTGAAATAATCTCCTTGAAGTCGCAGCCCTCCTCCAGAGCCTGATTAGCTCGCCGATGAAAATAAAGGATGTTGCGAAGCATGAGATATTGCTGTCGCAAAGGAGTGTAGGTATCCTGCGGATGGTAAGCGTTCTGGTGGAGAAAATCCTCGCGAATGGAGCGGGCCGTCTCCAGCACCAGCCGGTCTTTAAACGACAGTGATTCAACGCCGATCAAGCGGGCAATTTCCTGAAGTTCCGCCTCCATTTCCAGCAGTTTTAACGCCTCCTGGCTGAGATCGGTAAAATCTTCAGCCACTTTCTCGGCCATATATTTTTTAAGCGTATCTCTGTACAGCGAATAGCTCTGCAGCCAGTTGATGGCCGGAAAATGACGCATATTGGCCAGCTGATCATCCAGAGCCCAGAAAACCTTAACCACCTTGAGTGTAGCCTGAACGACTGGATCAGACAGGTCACCACCGGGTGGGCTGACCGCGCCAATAACGCTCAGTGCTCCTTCCCGGTGGTCTGAACCGAGGCAAACAACCTTGCCGGCCCGTTCATAGAACTCGGCCAGACGGCTGGCTAAATAGGCCGGATAACCTTCGTCACCTGGCATTTCCTCCATTCGGCCACCGATTTCGCGCAGAGCTTCAGCCCAGCGAGAGGAAGAGTCAGCCATAAGTGCCACAGAATAGCCCATATCGCGAAAATACTCGGCAATGGTAATACCGGTATAAATTGAAGCTTCACGGGCAGCCACCGGCATATTGGAAGTGTTGGCGATGATGATTGTTCTCTCCATTAACGGCCGGCCGGTAGAGGGGTCTTTTAGTTCCGGGAAGCTCAGCAACAGGTCAGCCACCTCATTGCCACGCTCGCCGCAGGCCACATAGACAATAATCTGAGCATCTGACCACTTGGCTAACTGATGCTGTACAACCGTTTTGCCGCTGCCAAAAGGACCCGGGACACAGGCCGTGCCGCCCTTGGCCAGGGGGAAAAGAGTATCAAGAATTCTCTGACCGGTAGCCAGCGGTTCATCAGGCATCATTCTTTCTTTAACCCGGCGCTGCCTTCTGACCGGCCAGACCTGAAACAGCTTGATTTCAACTTCAGAGCCAGCCTGCGTTTTTACCCGGCAGACTGTTTCCTCAACGGTAAATTCTCCGCTCTTAATATCAACAATCTCACCTTCCGCCCCAGCCGGGACGAGAATGCGGTGCTGGATAAGCTGGGTTTCCTGCACATAGCCGATAATATCACCGACTACCAGTTTGTCCCCTCTTTTCTTTTCAGGAGTAAAAACCCATTTTCTGTCACGTCTTAAGGCTGGCATTTCAATGCCGCGTGAGACGAAGTCGCCATGTTCACGGCGAATAACGTTAAGCGGTCTCTGGATACCATCATAAATAGAGCCAAGAAGACCGGGCCCAAGCTCAACCGATAAGGGGCGTTCGGTTAAAGTCACCGGCTCGCCAGGACCGACTCCAGTTGTATCCTCATAAACCTGGATGTAAGCCAGGTCATTATTCAGTTCAATTATTTCACCCACCAGCCCCAGCTGGCCGACTTTGACCATGTCATACATTTTGGCCCCTAAGCAGTCTGAAGCTACGACCAGCGGGCCAGCTACTCTGATTATCTTTCCCTGTTTCATATTAAGTCCTTTCTCTAAAAAGTGCGTCTGAACCGGTGGCCCGAATCGAAAGTTCCATGATAGCCCTGGCCACCGCTTCGGTAGCTCCTCGATAATCAGAAAAACCGAGGCACACGGGCAGAAATTTATGGCTGAGAGCGGAAATTTCCGCCTTTAATGGTTCAAGCCATTTTTCCTGGATGAGGCAGAGGCTGTACTTTTCCTGAACAATTTGCTCCAGCCTTGCCCTGGCTTCATCCAGGTTGGCTGGTGAATAGACTGCCAGGCCAAAAAGACGGAAGAGCTGGCAGAACTCAGCCTCTCCGATCATAGCAATTCTCGCCGGTTCAGACATAGGTCTGGCTTATCCTTTCTTTAAGTAGAAAAGCTGGAATATTTAACATCTGGCCCAGGATTACCAGCCGGGTAAGCTTGAGCTCCTGCCGTCGGGCCAGACCGTAGGCAAAAAGCGGCTCGGGTCCGAAAGTGACTTTTTTAGCCGACTGGAGATAATCCATGACGAGATTTTCTGCCTCTCGCTCAAAAGCAATAAAACTATCCTGAGCCTGCAAAAAGTTCAGTCCTTCCCGCCAGAGCCGTTCATAGGAGGTAGCCTTTAAAAGCTGGGCAAAATCCTCCAGATTAGAGCTATAATTGTCGAGAAACATCTTTTTCTCCAGCTGTCCACCAGAGACAAATTTTTCCTCAAATTGACTTACCGGACGGCCAGCATAACGGCAGCGCAGATAAATTTTAAGATTGGCCAGGTCAATTTTCAGCCGGAAAAAATCAAGAAAAAATGGCTCAGCAAGAAGAGAAAGAGAGCCGGCTACCCTGGCCACCTCATCGGCCAGCCGGTAAAAATCATAAAGTTTTTTGTCCAGAAAAAGCTCCCCCAGGGTGTCATCCAGAACAGAACGTTCTGCCTCCAGGAAAGCTTCCAGTTCAGCTGGCGTTCTTGCCTCGCGCAAACGGTCGGTTGTTTTCCCGGCTTCCGAAATTAATTCGGCTGCCCGTTTAAAATCAGGGGCTTCAGCTGCTTCCCTGAAAATACGGGCAGGAATTAAATAGTTCTCCAGGGCTTTAATTCGCCCGACGGCGAAAGCATAATCTAAAGGAGAGAACTTAGCTGTCATTTTAGATCTTAAGCCAGGCTAAAATCTCATTCTCGATTTCAGGTCCTAACTCAGCTAAAAGCCGGTCAGCCTCGAGCATCTCTTCCAGGATTCCTTCCCGGGAAACTATTTCCTTTTTTAGCCTCAGTTTCTTTAATTCTTCATTCTTCAGGGCTTCCTCAAGGACCCGGGAAATCTGCTCTCTTCTGGCCTTAAGGAGTTCCATTCTTCTCTGCAATTGAGCCTGGGTCAGAATCCGGCTGGCCTCCAGGCTGGCTTCCGTTTCAGCTTGTTTGATAATTGACTCAGCCTGAGCCCGGGCTCTGGCCTCAGCTTCTTTCTTCAGGCTGTCAGCTTTTTTTCTGGCTTCGCCGAGAATAGCCTCAACTTCCTGGCTGGCTTCCTGCTCAATTTTTTCCAGAATCTTCTGAAGACTCATTTTTACCCTGGCTGATTAAAGTTTAATTCCGTTGAGTAAAAGAACCGTGGCTAACAGGCCCAGAACAGCATAGGTTTCGACCAGAGCACCCATAACCAGGGGCTTGGTCATATCTTTTGGTTGCTTGGCCACCATGTAAATCCCGGAAGCACAAACTTTACCCTGATAAATGCCCGAAACCAGGCTAGCAAAAGCTACCGGGAAACAGGCAAACATAATCTGCAATCCCTGTTGAACAGTTGGCTGAATTATCTGGCCTCCGAGAAGGCCAAGCTTCAGGATAACCAGAAATCCGCTCAAAAAGCCATAAATGCCCTGGGTGCCAGGCAAAGCTGTCAGTGGGATCAGGATCCCGAATTTAGACGGATCTTCGCTCATTACACCCGAAGCCGCCTGACCAGCCAGCCCGATACCAATAGCCGAGCCTATACCGGCGATAAAGACAGCCAGTGCAGCTCCTAAAATAGCCAGTGTCAATCCTAAGGACATATTTACCTCCTGCTGGAGTCAGCAATTATTTTATCATTTGATAAATTCAATATATTTATTTTCTAATTTAACCGGCTTAAAAGGTTTACCGCCGGCTTCATAAAATCTGCCAAAAAATTCCACAAACTGCAGCCTCATCGAATGGACAAAAGCACCAAGAAGACCAATAGCCAGATTAAAAAGATGGCCACCGGCAAAAATTAGAATAGCAACCAGCCAACCAATGAAAGGAAAACCCCAGGCGATCTGAGCCAGCGAGTTAACCACCATGGCAATTACCCCGGTTGCCAGGCCCAGAGCCAGCAATCTGGAATAGGACAATGTATCAGAAAAATAGTTGGTTATACCATAAAGAGCATAAAGACCATTAAAAAAACGGGCAAAGATGTTTCGCGAAGGCGAACTGAAAAAGACAATACCGGCTGCCCCCACCAGAGTCAGGATGCCCAGGAGCGGTGGTTGCTTAAGAAGGAAATAAAACAGGAGAGAAGGAAGAAGCAGCAGCCAGCCGCCTTTGACGGCAATAGCAGTTACTTTGTTTCCCCTTCTGAACTCTTTCACCAGGCTGAGAAAGGTGGAGAGCATAACCTGAATAAAGCCAAGAGCCAGAGATAGAATTAAATAAGGAATCGGATTCTTAATCGGGTCAATAAGAACCAGAGGCTTGATCGGAAAGCCGAACCAGCCGCCAAAAAGTGTTCCAAAAATCATATTGGAAAGGCCTAAATAAAAAAGAAGGGTCATAAAGAGCCTGGTTCCGCCTTTGGGTTGAGCTTTTTTCAGATAGAACAAACTGAGCAAAGCCATAACCAGGCCATAACCACCCTCGCTGAGACACAGGCCAACAAAAACAAAGAAGAATGGGGCCAAGTAAATGGTCGGGTCTATACCTCCCGGACGCGGTAAGCCATATAAGGTGGTAACTACTTCAAAAGGTTTAATCACTTCCGGGTTGTCCAGAATAACCGGAATATCGTCTTGCTCTTCCGGTTTTGGTTCCCTTAGATTCAAATAAATATCCTGTGAAAACCGGCTGACCCTTTCTGCCAGATAATCAGCTTCGCTGGCCGGTACCCAGCCTGCTAACCAGGCAGTTTTTTCAGTCAGGCCAGCCAGACTGGCCGCAGCCAATTTTTGCTTTTCGTTGAGAAGCACATCATAAACAGCCATCAGAGGCGAGCGGTGAACAGCAAAAGAGGTCATCTGCTTTTCCAGCTCGTTGATTTCTTCCCTGGCCCTGGACTTCTGCTGTTCCAGCTGGGCCAGCAGGTCAGAGACTTTTTCATCTCCCTTTAACCTCGAGAAGTAAGATTCAAGGGAAATATAAGTGAATTTAAAGCCAGAAAAAATAGCTTCGATCTCTTCTTTCAGACTCTGATGATAAATAACAAGAATGTAAGCCAGATTTTTCTCGGCTGAGATGACGGAGACAGCGGCCGGCTGCTCGGTGAGTTGCTCCTTTATATTTTCTAAATCCTCTCTTTTAACTTCAGCCAGTTTTAGCTGGCAGCGGTCAAAACCGGTCAGGTGGCGAAGAGGGGCGTCCAGAGCCAGCAGGGGCTTCAAAAATTCTTCTTCTTTTTCAATCTGCTTTATGTTCTGCCAGAGCTGAGCCCGCTTCGCTTCCAGTGCCTCATAATCTTCGACCACTTTCTGGTAACCATAATCAAGGAGAACTTTTCTCAAACTGGCCGAATATTTTGGCTTAGGCGCTAAGAGTTTCTCCAGGCCCTTTTTGGGCTCTGTTTCGGGCAGGTTTTGAATCACATGGTTGATTCTTCCCAGCCAGCGTTCATATTCTGTCAGCTCGAGCGGTGAGCTGGCCAGTTCCAGTTCTTCATAAGGAAGCGGGTCAAGTTGAGCTATTCCCAGCTCCTGGAGATAAGAGACAAAGCCTTCCAGCTCAGTTCTGGGCAGAAGGACTTCCATTCTCTTAACTGCGGCTATAGCCATCTTTAGAACTGCCTTTCTCTTATAATCTGCAGGAGCCGCTCGGTGGTTTTTTCTACCGCCTGATTAAAGTTGGCCGAAGCGATCTCCAGTAGCTGCTTTTTCTCTTCTTCCGTCTTTTCTTTTATCGCCCTGGCCTCTTTTTCAGCTTGCTGACGCGCTTCGGTTTTAATCCGGGCCGCCTGGTTTCTGGCTTCAACCAGAATTTTTTCTGTGAGCTTCGAGGCTTCCTCCGTCGCCTCTCTGATTATCTCGGAGGAAGTTTTCTGCCGGGCCTCCTCAATTTTCAGGCGGGCCCGGGCCTCAGCCTCCTTCACCTTGAGGAGAATCTCAGAGGTCTGGGTTCCTTCTGATTGGCTTCCATTGAGCTTCTTATCTTCCATCTTTTATCCTGAATAAATAAATTTCTGTGTCTTTTTTCTTAGAATCGCAGAGAAAAAATCTCCGTTTCTGGCTGGCCGGGGAACCCGGCTGAGTTTAACTCAAGCCATGAAATCCTGATAAAGGTAAAACACCTTTTCAGGTAATTTTTTCTTATTCCATGAAGATTCAAGCCTGGACAGCCTGCTTCTGGTTTCAATCGGACCAAAATTAAAGATCAAATGGGCACCGCCCTCACTAAGACTATTAATATAATCGAAAGAGGCCGGTATATCAAGATGAATAATTACATGAGCCTTCTTTTGTTTTATATTTTTGAGAAGTTCCAGAACAACCGGTTGACCGCTCTCATCAAAAAAGCGGTTCGACCAATGCAGCCAGCAGTTTTTTTTAGGCCATTCAGCCAGACTCTCCTCAGGCTGTCCGTGATGATAATAGACAAGGGTAGTGCCGCCGGCCAGGGTTTCCTCCGCCAGTCTGGCGAGCTGGCTGGTTTCCCAGCTTTTCTGGCGTGACGAAATAAAAACCGCTTCCAGTTGCGCGGCCAGTTTCTCATCAAGGGCCTCAGCCCTGGAGCCTTCCTCCAGGAAGAAATACACCGGGCAGTTATTTTTATTCAGAAGCTCAGTTATAGCCGCCAGTTGCAGAAAATCAGGCCGGGCCAGGTCTCCACTGTAGAAAGAAAAATGGAAGCGAGAAAGAATGGTCAACTCATTCAGACCGAAAAGGCCAGTATCGAGGATGATTGGTTTTAGTTTTTTTCTGGAAGCCAGCTCCAGCACTCCCTGCAGTTCATTAAACTCATGGACATCATCACGGATAATCAGTCGTTGGCCCTTATTAAGCGGTTGAACCTGCTCTTCCAGTTTTACCCAGTCCATAAGAAATAAAAGTTAACATCTAAAATGACAGGTGTCAACTAAAATCGCGAGAAGAAGGCTTAGATTTGAGACAGAAAGAGAGCTGCGGTATGATGGTTTGAGAGCTAGCTATAATTGAAGCCATAGACACTGAAATTTGCGCGGAGAAAGAGAAATGCCAGAAACCACTAAGAATATAAAAAAGGCAGGGAGCGCATTGGTTTTGTTTTCAGGCGGGATTGATTCGACGACTGCTCTTTACTGGGCCTTAAGGCGGTATGACCGGGTCCTGCCTGTTATTTTTGATTATGGACAGAGGCACCAGGTAGAAATAAACATGGCCAGAAAAACAGCCCGGAGGCTCGGGCTTGAACCAAGACTGATCAAGGTTGACCTGAGACAGATTGGCGGCTCGGCCCTGACCGATGAAAAAATAAAAGTGCCGGCCTTTAAACAGGCAGAAGAAATAAAAGAAGGGCTGCCCGTGACCTATGTCCCTTTTCGCAATGGAATTTTTATCGGGCTGGCCGCTGCCCTGGCCGAAACCATTGATATCAGCCACGTGGTTTGCGGCTTTAATGTGATTGATTCACCAAATTATCCAGATACCACCGGCAGTTTTGTCAGAGCCATGGAGAAAGCCATAAATGAAGGCACCGGAGCAAGACTGAAGGGCAAAAAATTGAGAATCATTGCTCCTTTCCTCAAGATGAAAAAATCAGACATTATCAGGCTCGGCCTGAGCCTCGGAGCCGATTATTCCTATTCGGTTAGCTGTTACGCCGGAGGAGAAATTCCCTGCGGCCGCTGTTCGAGCTGCCTCCTGCGGGCCCGGGCCTGGCAGGAAGTGGGAGAGAAAGACCACCTGCTGGTGCGTCTTAAAAAGGAGGGTAAAATATGAGCTGGAAACTCAAGGTCAGAGATAAATTTTCGGCAGCCCATTTTCTGCGGGAATACCAGGGGAAATGTGAAAAACTGCATGGACATACCTTTCAGGTCGAGGTGGAAATTGCCGTGACTGAGCTGGATAAAACCGGCCTGGGCATTGACTTTGTTGAGATCAAAAAAAAGCTGGCCGGGATTTTACCTGATCATAAGCTCCTTAACGAAGTTTATGATTTCAACCCCTCGGCTGAAAATCTGGCGAGGCATTTTTACCGTGAACTTCGAGCCTTCTATCCAGTCTCAGCTGTGACTGTCTGGGAGTCTGAGGATGCAGCCGCCACTTACACTGAAGATTAGCGAGATTTTCTTTTCAGCTGAAGGCGAAGGCGGAAGGCAGGGGCAACCGACCATCTTTCTCCGGTTATCCGGCTGCAACCTGCGCTGCGATTTTTGTGACACGAGCTACGCCTGGGAAGAAGGCCGGGAAATAGAGCTGGAAGTAATTCTTAGTAAAATAGTAGGAATTAAAAACAAATGTCAAGCTAACTGGGTGTCAATTACCGGCGGGGAACCGCTTCTTCAGGACATCAAGCCACTGGTCGAAAAGCTCAGACGGGCTGGTTTTAAAATCCAGATAGAGACCAATGGAACAAAGCCTATAACTTTTAAGGTGGACTGGCTGACCGTTTCTCCCAAGCCACCGGATTTTTATACAACCACAAGCTGCCGGCAGCAGGCGACGGAAGTTAAATTGGTGGTAACGAGGAATTTAAGTCTGGCTCAGATCGAGACAGTAAGAAGAAAGTTCCCGACCAGAGCCCCTCTCTGGCTTCAACCGCAATCAAATGAAGATTGGAGTTACCGCCGGGCCTGGCACCTTTTTGAACAGGCGGCCAGAGGCGGACTAAAGAATATCAGACTCGGCTGCCAGCTTCACAAAATTTACGGCCTGAGGTAGCTGGCGGTAGGTTTTTATTTCAGGCCAGCCGGCTTAACCAGTTGATTTTCTGCGCCCTTTTTCCCAGCCAGCTTATGGCCGTTTCTCGCCAGGTAAACACCAAAGAAAATAACCGGCACGCCCGCTACCTGAATCCAGGTGATGCGGTCATGAAGGAAGATACAGGCCGTCAGAACGCCGAAGACCGGCGTCAGGTTGCTGAAGACACCGGTTCTGGCTCCGCCTATTCTCTCAATTGACTTATACCAGATAATCGAAGCCAGGACGAGAGCCAGTAGAGCCGAGTAAAGAACCCCGAGCCAGCCTCCCAGGGAGACACGGCTGAAATCTGTTCGCACAAAATGTTTCCAGCCGAAGGGCAGGTAAAAGATGGTACCCAGGATATTGGTCAGAGCTGCCATCTTGAGCGGCGACATATTTTTAAGGGCCGGACGGGCATAAATGGTATATAGAGCCCAGAGAAAACAGGAAATAAGATTGAAAACGACGCCTGAGACCTCAGAACCTCTAAAATTAAAGCCATCCGGCCGCCCGAGGATAACGGCATAGAGGCCCCCGACCGAGAGCAAAATTCCGAACCAGCCGGCCGGTCGCAATCGTTCAAAACCAAGGACAGCGCTCAAGAGGGCAATTAAAATAGGAGTCATGGCATTGGTCATGGAAATAAGAGAGGCCGCGGTCCGGCTCAAACCGGCAATGAAGAAGACCTGATAAAAGGTGATTCCGGTGAGCGAGAGTAATATCACCCGCGGCACATCCTCGCGTTTGATTCTAAAGCCTTCCCCGCTCCGCCAGAGGATAAGTGCATAAAGGGCAGAGGAGATCAAAAACCTGGTCAGATTAAAAGCCTGAGGTGAAAGCTGGGAAAAGGAGACCTTGATCACCGGCACATTGGCTCCCCAGATGAAGGTGGTCAAAATCATGAGGAGATCGGTGAGGCCAAAGGGTGCCGGCCGGTCAACAGACTCGAGCTTTCTGCTGGCCTTATCTTCAGTGGAGAGAACAAAAGTCCCCACTGTCTGGTCGGAGACATGTATCGCCGGCCCTGCAGCAACCAGGACCGCGCTCGAGGAGTAAGCGTCGCATCTTCCGGCCGGCGAGTCGCTCCCTGTCCCGAACTCGCCGACGGCAGCTGCATTAATTTTTATGCTGAGATCAAGTCCGGAAGCCGGGCCAGCAGCTGTCAGATCAGCCGGCTTCTCAGGGCTGGATAAATCTGAACTGGCGCACCTCGTTGACTTTGCTTCTCCCCGGCCAGCAAAATCTGAACTGCCTGCGCTGCTTGCTTCTGCTGCTGTCTCGATAAAGTCCGGTCCGACTTTGACTCCAGTTTTCCGGCCGTATTTATAAAATTCCTCATTTCCCATTTTTTTTCTTTTTATTTTTGCTGACAGACTGAAATTTTTTATTCGCCACGCGGATAGCGGGCTTCAACGATTGAGCTCAACCCACCCCGCGGCGTAAATTCTCCTCTGACCAGAGCCTTTTTCGGCTGGCAGGCTTTAACCACATCTTCCAGAATGCGGTTGACGGCATTCTCATAAAATATTCCAAGATTACGGTATGCCAGGATATACATTTTAAGCGATTTAAGCTCCATGACTTTTTTGTCTGGAATGTACCAGATCGTAATAATACCAAAATCAGGCAGGCCGGTTTTCGGACAGACAGAAGTGTATTCTGGAATTTCAATGGTTATCTCATAATCAGGAAACTGATTGGGAAAAGTCTCAATTTCAGGCAACCTGGTCTTAAGGCCGGCCCTGGCTTCCTTTTCGCCATATTCGGCAGTTGTTACTTTGTTTTTTTGAGCCATTTTTTTCTCGCTTAAAATTTTATTGCTATTAATCATAGCCCAAAAACAGACCTCCAGCAAGAAAGCGAATGGCCTCATCTAAAATCTAATCAAAAATGAATCGTTGCTTCACGATAAAATCTACACGAAAATCTTTTGTATGGCGGTTCGGATTCAAGCTAAGCTCTGGTCCGAGATCAGCAGGAAAATGAAGAGTTACAATCAGGATTAAAGACCCAACGAGTCAATTGATTCAGAGCAGAAAAGAGACAGCAGGAAAGAACATCTTTATCTTACTGGCTGCGTGAAGCAAACCACAGACATTTTTCCTTCCAGTTACAGTCCCCGCAAATATTCTCAATATCAGAAATGCTCCCGAGCCTGGTATTAGCCAGCGAAATAAAATCATGGGCCTTGCCCTTTGTCCCCTCTTGCAAATTTAAATGCTGTAAAACTCGCCGATCCAGAGCCTGAATCTCCGGAACAGACCCTGTATCTTTCTGGCAAATTCCTTGAACCTGGTGAGGGCAACAAGAACAGATATCATCACACCCGGTAATTATCTGCAATTCAGAATTCGATTCCATTTTTTTTATAATTCTGGCCATGTTCCTGACAAATTCCTCACTGTAGCCATACCCCTGGAAACCCTGGAGGCACAAAAGGTGATGAGCCCTGATATTTAAGATGATCTCAGTCATTTACCTTCTTCGCATCGACTTCACCATTATATGCTTCCCGTGGTGTAATAGCTCTGGCCAGGGCAGCAGCGGTTATGATCTTGATCAGGTCTCCAATAATAAATGGCACAGTTCCCATCCAGAGCAAATTCCTGAGAGTTAAGCCTGTGCCTTTCACCAGGTAAGACCATAGCCCGAGTTGTAATAATCCCGGTATATGTATCAGGATAAAATTGGCAAATAACATTAAACCGAGCATGGGTAGAAAATTTCTGACTTTAATATATCTGTCAGTAAAATAGCCAAGGAACAAGGCCGCCAGAATAAAGCCCAGAAGATATCCACCAGTCGGCCCAGCCAGAGCACCAAAACCTCCACTAAAGCCAGCTAACCAGGGGAGACCGGCCATACCTAATATTATATATATGGCCTGGCTTATACCTCCCCACCATCTCCCTAAAAGGATCCCGGCTAATAATACGGCCAGGGTCTGACCTGACATTGGAACCGGAGTCCAGGGAAGAGAAACTTTTATTTGTGCAGCCAGTCCCGTTAAACAGGCCATACCCAGGGCTAAAGTAATCTTATTAATCAGAGCCAGACTATGCCGCCATTTGAAAAACAAATATCTCGCTTTGTGAAACTTATCAATCGCGGCTATCTCCATCATTCTTTCCTCCTGCTAATAATTTAACATCATTCCATTAAGTTATTTAAGGGACAGGCAAAAAGCAATGAAGCAGCTTTACTCCTTTTCTCCTTGACCTGATAGGTCTCCAGACAATCTGCTTTCTGCCACCAACTAGTGCCTGCCAAATTTCCATCCTGTCTTAAGCCCTGCTGGGCAGAGCTCAAAATTTAACGGCCTTATTATACTTGAATTTTTTTCTTCTAAGCCAGACCTGTCTAATCAAAAAGAAAATTTTTATTGCTGTTCCAGATTTTTTCTTAACCTGGCAAAGAATTTTTCTGCTTCTTCATAATCCCTGGCCTTAATAATATGTTTAAGAAACTCAAGCCGCGAGCAGATCTTTTCCAGTTGCGGGATTGAGTGAGGATTAAACAGTACTTCTGCCAGCAGAACATCATCTTCTTGCAGGACTTTCCTGGCGATTTCTTTATGACGCTTGAAAGTTGTTCCCGGGACGATCTTCGAAGTCAGACAGGCAGCAAAGGTTATAGATGAAGTAAAAGGAAGTGCCAGGGAATAAGACATCAGCTCATCATGTTCACTAAAGGAATATTCAAAAACATTCAGGCGGCATTTCTCAAAGAACTTTAGCAAATGCTTTTATACAGGTTTTGAATAAACTCGGCCGAAAGAAGCCGGCCCGAAAACCTCATAATATTATTTAAAACCTGCTCTTCCCTTTCTTTATCAGTTACTGTTAATTTTTGCCCTCTGGTCCTCAGGCCAAGCTCCATTCTTTCATAGATTAGCTTTAAAATCTCGCCATCAAGATGGTCGATTTTATTTCGAATTTCATTCAGGTTCATTATTCCTCCTTTAAAGACAGAAAAAGACTTTAAGAAAAGTTAAAAATTGGATAAAAGGGTAAGGTATTATTCTTCAGCATCATCGAAAAGGCAGAAAAAGATGGTCGGCTAAAGCCAGGTGATTTAATCATTGAAAATTCTTCGGGCAATATAGCTCTGGGCCCGGCTTTGATGGCCATTCAGAAAGGCTATCGCCTGAAGGTCATTGTCCGGGACAGTATCAGTAAAGAAAAACTTGACCAGTTAAAAGCCTTGGGAGTTGAAATCCAGCTGGTGGACCACACCCTGCCGCCCGAATCACCGCAGAGCTACAATAACATTACACCGATTCTGGCCGGGCAGACGCCGGATTGCTATTTTCCTGATCAACATAATAACCGTGAAAATAATGAGGCTCATTACTACACAACGGGACCTGAAATCTGGGAGCAGATGGAAGGGAAAATTGATTATTTTGTTGCCGGCATCGGAACAGGTGGAACCATCTGTAGGGCAGGTAAATATCTCAAAGAAAAAGACCCGGGCATAAAGATTATAGGTATTGATCCAGCCGGCTCTGTTTTTTATGATTACTTTCATTCCAGAAAAAAGGCAAAGCCTGCTCCTTACCTCATAGAAGGGCTCGGCGATGAATTTCTGATTAATTGCGTCGATTTCGATCTTCTGGATGATATCTATCAGATTACCGATAAAGAAGCCTTTCTTATGACGAGGGAAATTGCCCGCCGGGAGGGACTTCTGGTCGGTGGGTCAAGCGGGGCAGCTCTCTGGGAAGTAATGAAACTGGTCAGAAGTTTAGAAAAACCAGCCAGAATAGTCACAGTCTTTCCTGATGGTGCTTCTCGTTATTTGAGTACCATTTTTAATGAGGCCTGGC
>ERZ795047.745-NODE-745-length-38271-cov-6.416135_pt1 | contig 38271 bp, 36 predicted proteins | sample MGYA00375131_ERZ795047 | MGnify/ENA primary metagenome ERZ795047 (study PRJEB30176, sample SAMN05720228) | activated sludge metagenome | isolation source: Anaerobic digester | place: Japan | collected 2015-05-20 ...
TATGCAAAGGGGTTCGGCATAAGTGACTTGGCGACCAAAAAACCTGTCGATCCCAATACGATATTTGGCATTGCGTCAGTAAGCAAATCTTTTACAGCCCTAGCTATCATGGGGCTCCAAGACAAAGGACTTTTATCTTTAGACGATCCTGTCATAAAGTACATACCGGAGTGGACGATTTCGGGCGTCTCGGATATGTCCGCGATAAAGATTAAGCACCTTCTTTCGCACACCACAGGCGTACCGCCTCTGAGAAGGCGGGAGGATCTTTTTAGATTTGACGAGCATCTGGAGTTTTTCGCTAATGAACCGATTGTCCCTCTGGGAAAACCAGGTGAATACTTGAGTTACTGCAATGATACCTTCCTTCTATTGGGTGCAATCATTCAAAGACTCACTCGGAAACTTTTTACCAGACATATGACGGTAGAAATTCTCGACAAACTCGATATGAACCGTTCTACCTACGGTCTTGATGATCTCCGCAAATTTGACAATGTAACCGTTCCTTATGTCTATAGCGAAAAAGAAGGGCGCCTTGAAAGTGTGCCGTGGCCGCAGCTGGGAAACTATGAAGTAGGAGGCGGTGTTCGCTCAAGCGTGCTCGATCTCATGAAGTACTCTCAAGTGTATCTAAACTCAGGAGTCTATGAGGGAAAAACCATAGTATCCGCTGAGGCGATACAGGCAATGCAACAGAGAGTTCATCAGATAGGAAGAAATACGTACTATTGCTATGCTTTGGAAGTTACCCCTGACTATGAAGGAGTAACTTTGGTTGAACACGGCGGCGGGCAGCCCGGAGTATCTTCCAACTTCGGTTTTGTGCCCGAAGAAAAAATCTCAGTGGCTGTGCTCACTAATGTATCGGATGCTCCGGCATCACGGATCTGGCTCGCTGCGGTGAACTCGTATCTCGGATTACCCATAGACAGAGAGCGAAGTTATGAGCCACAGTACGAAACCGATCTTGAAGATATGCTGAAATTCTGCGGAACCTATGAGTGCGACGAAGGTAGTAAGTTCACCATCTCTAAAACAGATAATGGGATCAAGATAACGGTTGGCGGTCATGACTATGACCTTAGAGCTAGTTCTGAAGACACGCTTGTCTTCCAAAGAAATAAAATGGATCAAGTCATAAAGTTCTACTTCGATGATTCCGGAAAGCCCTGGGCCGCATTTTTCCATCTTAGGATGCTCAGAAGAACCTCAAAGTAAAGTAACTTCGTGTCTGCTATTAGGCCAGGCAATTTGCCTGGCCTTTTTCAATTCAAAGACCCATATGAGCTACGAACTGCGCCCGAGTATCCTCAGACCGTTGAATGTGACAAGCACCGCCGCTCCGGAGTCAACCATCACTGCCAACCAAAGTGGCAATTTCCCTGCGAAAACCATTGCAAGAGCCAGTACCTTCACGATTACGGAAAAAGAGATGTTTTGACTGATTAACCTATTTGATTCTCTGGCCAGTTGTATCCCGTTAGGAACTGCGAGAAGATCCGGTCGCATCAGAACCACATCGGCAGCTTCAAGCGCAATATCAGTTCCGTTTCCCAGAGCTATCCCCACGTTCGCTTCTGCCAAAGAAGGCGCATCGTTTATTCCATCCCCTACCATGGCTACTTTACCGAACTTCATCTTCATCTCTTTTATAAGTTCGAGTTTTCTCTGAGGCGAAAGGTTTGCATACACCGATTGTATTCCCACATGACGTGCAACAGCCTCTGCTGTTCTTGCGTCGTCGCCGCTTATCATCACACTCTGTATTCCCTGCTCACTAAGCTCAGAAATGGCTTGCCTTGCTTCCGGACGAATCGCATCTGAAAGCGCTAACATGCCAATTACCTCTTTATCAACGCCTACAAAAACCACCGTTTTCCCCATACTTCTAAGGCTAACAGCTTTAGAACTGAGTTCTTCAGGTATCTTTACGTTTTGGGATAAAAACAGATTCTCATTTCCCACATAAACCTTCTGCCCTGAGACTACAGCGATTACTCCTTGCCCAGGAATCGCTCTAAACTCCTGAGGAAAACCAAAATCTATTTCCTGCTCAATCGCTTTTTCCACAACGGCCCTGGCCAAAGGATGTTCCGATGCGGATTCACAAGAAGCAGCATACCAAAGTAGACGCTCAGAAGCTGCGCCATCACTAGGCACAACTTTGTCCACTACCACTTTGTTCTGGGTAATAGTTCCTGTCTTATCAAAAGCGACGGCTTTTACTCTTCCGAGTTCCTCAAGATGGATTCCGCCTTTGATCAAGACACCTTCTCTTGCAGCTCTCGTAATAGCGCCGACTATCGTAACTGGCGTAGAAATAACAAGAGAACACGGACATGAAACGATCAACACCGTGAGGCCCCTATATATCCATGGCCTCATTTCCTGTTTCAGAACAAGAGGGACGCCAATCCCTAGGATCAAGGAAAGACCCAGCATAAGAGGGGTCCATATCTTGGCAAATCGATCGACTGTCTTTTGAGTCCGAGCTTTTTTTGACTGAGATTCCTCGATCATCTCGATGATCTGTGAAATGGTTGTGTCTTCTGCCCTACTCGTTACAACCACTTCCAGAGAACCGTCAGCGTTCATACTGCCTGCAAGTACCGCGCTTCCCGGCTCCTTCTCGACAGGCATGGATTCGCCGCTGATAATGGACTCATCTACTGAAGAACGTCCCATAATCACCTTGCCATCTACAGGTATTTTCTCACCGGGGAAAATCATGACGACATCCCCTAGCTCAACGTTTTCAGCTGGGATATCGGTCAATCCTTCGTCGGTCTTCACGTGGGCCTTAAGTGGCGCAAGATCCATCATCGCTCTTATTGATCGTCTGCTCTTTTCTCCCGCACTTTCCTCTAAATATTCGCCAATGCTAAAAAGAGTGAGAACCGCTGCTGCTTCTGCGTACTCGCCGAGCAATATGGCCCCTAAGCCGGCTACGGTTGTAAGTAAGTTTATGTCGAGTCCTCTGCCGGAGCAAAGTGCCTTGAACCCTTCTTTGGCCACGGGATACCCGGCAACGACAGCCGCCAGAATAAACGGAATCGGATAAGATTGATGCCCCATATTCTGTAAAACCAAACCCGCAATAATTCCTATGACGCCAAAGATCGTCGGCAAAAGATGAGCAAGGTTTGGACCCGCGTTAATGTCGTCGGTAAGGCTAATATCATGAGAATGTGAGCAACTATGCCCACATTCGTGGGAATGAGCTTCGTGTTCCGTTGTGTGATCCAATTTGAGTCCCCTTTCTTCGTAAAAGAGTTCACTAGTTATGTCTAGAATGCTTGAAAGCTTCATCTAGCAACCTAGTCACATGCTCATCATCAAGACTGTAAAACACTCTTTGCCCTTCTTTGCGGCTCTTAACCAGTCTAGAAGCTCTAAGAAGCCTCAGATGATGTGATGTATTCGATACAGAGGTCTTTACCGCCGCAGCCAAATCATGAACACACCACTCATCTACAGATAACAACCAAAGAATGGAAAGTCTAGTTTCATCAGCCATTACTTTGAATATAGACACAACGTACTCCATCTCCGGCATCGTTTCTTGAGCTCTTCGAATCTTATCTTCGTCTAATGCATGTGGCAAACAGGTATCCAAATCATCTGACACTGCACTCACCTCTTGAACATATTATTGATCATATGTTCAATTATCGCAACATGCCAGAGATGGATATGTCTCTAGGAGGGCGTGTCTATTCTTGTGTGGAGATAATGATGATATCGTAGGAATCAGACAAATTGTCTGAAAGATTGTCTTTTTGCTCTTCGGGGAAAGTGATTCTATCCGGACTGCCATCAGATATGTAATTGGTTTTCGAATCAGCGAGGTATTTCAACCATTTCGACATCTCTTCCTCGTTTCCTCTGATTCTGGGAATTGCCCTGGGATTGAAAACCCTGTGATAGGGTGAAAGTGCTGCTTCGGCGCCGACTAACAATATACCCTCGTTTCGATATGTGACCCCCTCAAATTCACCTTCTGAGAGGTATTTCTTCGCTTCTTCATCTTCTGGGTAAGCTCCGTAGGGCAGCGCAAGGGAAAGCGGTTTCACCCCGGTAATCTCAAAAACCGAGTTCGATTGTTTGCCAATCTCCATCTTGATTGTGTCATGAGAAACTCCCCTCAAGTTCTTGTGGTTATAAGTGTGGTTTCCTATCTCCATACCGCAGGCCACAAGGAAATTGAGCTTCTGCTCCACCTCTTCGGGCACATCGAAAGGAGCCGGAAAATCTGCAAAAAAGGTAGCTGCATGCCCGAAATCCGGATACTTTCGGGAAAACTCAAGCAGAATTCCTACAGCACAATCCGGATCGGGCTTTTTGCCCTCGGGCAGATATTCCTTTCCCAGACTCCCGGGATAGTCCCCATCTACCAGACGAAATTGTCCCACTGTGCTATCGTCAAAAGTCAGAACCAAAGGAGCAGTTCCTTCAGGAACATCTATCGTCCCCGAAAGGTAAGTTTGTAATGGAACAAGAGAATAGCCCAACTTATAGAACCTCTCCAGGTCGTTTCTGAAATTCTGAGGTGTTCTCACCCATTCGGATTCCGGCTCTCCGATGACGTGATACATGATGATCGGTACTTTCCCAAGTTCATTGGGTCTGTTGGCAAGCTCGGATATTCTATCGGCACGTTCTTGCTCTATGGGTGAAAGTACCTCTTCCTCCACTGAAGGCGCAGGATCCTGTGGTGGGGCGATCACGGGCGGAATGTTCGGTTTCAGAAACGAAAACTCTCCCAAAACGGACGGACTTATCCAGACCACAACCAGACATATGGGCAGAGCGATTGCGAGTGCAATGGCAAGCCTCTTACGGTCACGCCTCTTATTTTCCAAACGCTTCTTTCGTCTTTCTGCGGCTCTCGTATCGCCATGTCTCATTTTTCCATTCACCTTGGCATCTCTTTTAAGACCGGATGTAAGAAACAGGGGTACAGTAACTTAACCCTACAGGTCTGACGGAGAAAAGTCCAGTGAGTTCCCGTTTGTATTGCGGTTTTGATTCGTTTTCAATTTACAGGTCACTTAGTTGGTGTTACAATATGATGGTATTGACCAACAAGAGTACACTTCTTGACATCGAGATTAGGGAGAAATGAAAAGGTGCAACGAAACAGAAATTCGAAAAAGGACGCGGGCAATCCGCCACTTTTGACAGCCTACCTTGTTAAGCGTTTCACAAATCAGCCTGATCCCACCGCTCGAGCAGAAGAACCTCAGATACGTGCCGAATATGCATATCTTGAAGCTATAGTCAGCATTATCGGTAACTTGGCTCTTGCGGTCATCAAGATAGTTTTCGGATTGGCCACGAACAGCATATCCCTTTTGGCAGACGCGATCCATACAGCGTCCGACGTGGTAACATCTCTTGTAGTTTTGGTTGGATTCAGAATATCTGAGATGCCTGCCGACGAACAGCATCCATTTGGACATGGGCGAGTCGAGTTTCTAAGCACTCTGGCTGTAGCAGGATTACTGACTTACGCAGGTATACGGTTTGGTATATCCTCTTACTCACGCTTTGTCGACAAAGTACCGGTAAAAGGAAGTATTGCCGTGGCTACGGTGATGCTCGCAGGAGCTTTATTCAAGGAATGGATGACTCGATTTGCGCTATACCTGGGAGAAAAAGCCGACGCCGACGCCCTTATAGCAGATGCCTGGCATCATCGCACCGACGCCATAGCTTCATCGCTGGTCGCGGTAGCGATGGTAGTTTCTATGTACGGCTATCACTGGGTCGATGCAGTTTTGGGTATTGCGGTATCAGCGCTCATAGTTTATACCGGAATTGAACTAGCTGTATCTTCTTGTTCAAAACTGATAGGAGAGGGCCCCTCAAAAGAACTTGAGTCAAAGATAGCTGATGTCATCCAAGGATATCCGCAAGTAAAAGGTTTTCACGATGTCATGGTCCACGATTATGGCGACCGAAAGTCAGTATCTCTTCATATACTAATGGATGACGATTTGTCGCTTGTAGAATCGCATGATCTTGCCACCAAAGTAGAAAATGCCCTGAAAAATGCGATCCGCGGAGATGTCGTCGTACACTTTGAACCTCAGATGACCGAAGAGGCTCGACAAGAAAAAGGCAGCACGTCTCGGAGAGAATAATCCTCTGCCACTTCTAGATTGCTAGATGAGTTCTTCAAGGCTGCAAACATAAAGGCCGTGGTATTCGTCGCACGAACCCTCGTCGCAGGAGAATTCTCTTCGAACAAGAATGGGTCGCATACCCAAAAGCGATGGGCCGACAGCATCCTCTAAGACCCTATCACCAATGAAAACGACTTCCCGGGGTTCGGCATGTGCCACGCGAAGAGCCTCTTTGTAGATTCTTTTGTGAGGTTTTCTCCATCCTACTTCTGAACTCAGCACCCGGAAATCAATGTAGTTTATGATGCCGGAAGCAGCAAGATACCTGTCTATAACGTTCAGAGGCATAGCAGTGTTCGAAACAATCCCTATGTTATATCCGCGGCGCTTGAGAGTCGAAAGCACGGTCAAGGTTTCAGGGTATAGTAAGTAGTATTTGGATAAAGAATCTGCGAATCTGTCTGTAAGGTCAGATACCTTTTTTTCTGAAAGGCAAATGCGCTCAGAAGATAGAAACTGCCCAATTACACCTTGTAGGTCCACCTCTTGGAGGGCCGCGTCTTCCAATGACGGTTCATATTCTCCGGAGTTTTTTCTACCCAAACCGAACAACAGGTTCACTATCCCAATCTCAACGTCCTCACGCGAAACATCTCTTCCCGTGGTATCCTTGAGATCTTTGATTAGGCCGGCGATCGCGGACTCCAGTACCTCGTCCCGGGTCTTGGTCCCGAAAGGTGACCACAAAGTACCGCCGAGGTCAAAGAGTATCGTGCTGACCCCGGAAAGTGAAGCCAAAATGTTTGTATTACAAGGTACCACGGTTTTGTCCATCGTAAGGACTATGCACCCCTTTTGCAGCAAAAGCCCAAACAACATGGGTTACACACAATGTACCAAAATCCAAGCCTGCTTGCAAACGTGCGAGATCCCCATGAAGGTTTTTCACATCCGGGAGACGAATTACTCACAGGTAACATCTTGCTCAAAAAGGAGGTATACGATTTGGGATATACAGCTGTGGTCAACGGTACGATTTATTCTGCAAGTAGCCGTCCTGATGTGCCCTTTATGATTAAGAAGGGGACAATTCTCATTGAAGACAGGACAATAAAGGCAGTTGGAGAACACGTAGACATACCGGAGGGTTCCCACGTAATCAACGCTCAAGGATGCATTGTTACTCCCGGGCTCTTTGACGCTCATTGCCACATTGGCATTTATGAAGATGGAGCCACAGAAGCGGGAAACGATACAAATGAATCGTCAGACCCTGTTACTGCCGAGGTTCGGGCACTTGATGCTATTAATCCTAGAGATGTAGCTTTCAAGGACGCTATTGCGGCAGGGGTCACTTGCGTTCAGACAGATCCTGGCAGTGCAAACATCATTGGCGGACAAACAGTCGTTATGAAAACATGGGGGTCTTCCGTGGCCGACGAGCTCATCGTCAAGTTTCCCAGTGGAATGAAAGGCGCTCTTGGGGAGAACCCTAAACGAGTGTACAGCGGACAGGATAAAATGCCGAAAACCAGAATGGGAAATGCGGCGGTTATGAGAAAGGCCTTGGTGCAGACAAAAGACTATCTTCGCAAGAAAGAACTGGCGGCTGATAAACCTGACAAGCAGCCAGATTATGATTTATCGAAGGAAGCACTTGCTTGTGTTATAAGAAAGGAAATCCCCCTAAGAGTGCACTGCCATAGAGCAGATGATATCCTTACTGCAATCCGCATAGCCAAGGAGTTTGACATAGATATATCCTTGGAGCACTGCACAGAGGGAGATAAGGTGCTGGAATCTGTCAAAGCAAGCGGATTCCCTGCAACTATGGGACCTAGTCTGACAGACAAGAGCAAATTGGAGGTAAAGGACATAGGGTTTGCCGCTCCAGTAGCTTTGTCGAAAGCGGGCGTAAAACTCGCGCTCATAACAGACCATCCTGTCTTCCCCATTCAATACTTGCGACTATCAGCCGGATTGGCAATTCGCGAAGGTATGGATGAAGACTATGCCCTTCTTTCGATCACACGCTACCCGGCAGAAATCGCAGGCGTGTCCGACAGGCTTGGATCGATAGAGCCGGGTAAAGATGCGGACTTGGTGATCTGGACCAAAGACCCCTTCGAATATGACTCAAAAGTCCTTTACACCTTTATTGAAGGCAAGTGTGTCTATGAAGCGACCAATGACAGCAAAATCGGAGGTGAGAAGGCATGAATGAAACGCTAGCCATCATCAACGCAACGGTATATCCGATATCTAGCCCTCCTATACAAAATGGAGTCTTGATCGTTAAAAGCGGCAAAATCCAGCAAATAGGCAAAGAACTGCCTATTCCGGAAGGCGCATGTGTAATTGATGCAAAAGGCAAGGTGCTTCTTCCGGGCTTTGTTGATGCTCACACACATATAGGTATCTGGGGCGAATGGTACGGTCAACCCGAATACGACGGAAATGAAGGTTCTAACCCAGTAACACCGAGCGTTCGTGCTATAGATTCAATATGGCCCGCGCACTTTGCTTTTGAGGATGCCCGTTCCGGAGGGGTTACATGCGTTCAGATTACTCCTGGTTCAGGTAACGTCATAGGCGGCGAAACTGTTGTTATAAAGACAGCGGGCACCGTCTGCGATGACATGGTTGTTAAGAACCCTGCCGGCATGAAAGCAGCCCTCGGAGAAAACCCTAAAGGCTCCTATGGCTCTCGCGGTAAGGCGCCGAAAACTCGAATGGGTATTGCCTCAATACTTAGAAGCGCGCTGTTTAAGGCCAAAGACTATTCCCGGAAACTGGAAGCCGGCAGAGAAGACCCGTCGAAAATGCCGGATACAGACCTAGATATGCTAAGCCTCATTAAGGTGTTGAATAAGGAAATACCCCTGAGAATACATGCTCACCGAGCCGACGACATTGTCACGGCGATCAGAATCGCAGAAGAATTTGACATTGATTATTCGATTGAACACTGTACCGACGGCATAGAAATTGCTGATTTTCTGGGCAAGAAAAAAGCCCGGGTTAACGTAGGACCAAGTATGTGGGCAAGAGCCAAGATCGAGACTTTGAACATAACACCCAAGACTCCCGGAGTGCTTTCGAAAGCCGGGTGCCATGTTAGCATAATCAGTGACCATCCGTTCCACCCTATACAATACCTATCAACTGCGGCGGCCGTAGCATGGGCTAACGGAATGACGGAAGAAGAAGCTCTTCGGGCGATTACGCTTACTCCCGCGGAGACTCTGGGCGTACAAGATAGAGTCGGAAGTTTGGAAGTCGGAAAGGATGCAGACTTTGTAATTTGGACTGGTCATCCCTTTAGAATCCGTTCAAAGGTTGAAACAGTTTTCATAGAAGGAGACAAGGTATTCGGATAGCATCCAACGCAGTAGAGTAACCCAGTAACACGAATCTATGATGCCAAACTAAGGGGAGGGGTATCTTACCCCTCCCCTTAGTTTAGATTTCCTTCCGGTACACAAAACTCTTAGAAACGGGCTAACTTTTTGGCCAGGTTATTCGATCTTATCTGATAGTGAACACAAAGTGTGTTTGATAAGTAAGCTTTTTTGACGCATGTTGTCACAGTACATATAGCAAGGAGATGATTTCGATTAGTAGATTTCGCAAAATCGGAACCAAACTGTTGATAATCGGTCTGCTGCTATCGCTCGCGCCCGTAGCGATTCTTGGCGCATTCCTTTACACCAACACAAAAAAGACACTTGAGGAAGAAGCAACCGCAAATCTTGGCACCTTTGCGGCGGTCAAAGCAAGAGAGCTAACAGACTATACAGACCATCTCCAAGATCTCGGGTACTATTCTTCAAGTAACGTTGGCCTGGTGAAAGGCCTTGTGTCACTTTCTAAGAACAAGTACAATTTGAGCTCCTTGGATTGGCTAAACAACAGAAAGCCGGAAATGGAGGAAATAGGTCAAGATATCATCAATACGACCGATTTCAACATATTTCTCGTCCTTTCCCCTTCAGGCACCCTTATCTATTCTACGAATCCTAATGATATTCCGGGCACAGATTTTTCCGCCAAAGACTACATCTCGGGAGCCATGGAAGGTGAGATGACCCTCTCGAGTTTGTTTTATTCTGACATCACAAAAAACTATTGCCTGGCTTTAGGCGTACCTGTTTTCGATCCTGACAAACCCGAAGATATAGTCGGAACTATCGGTCTGGTAGTCACAGGTGGTTCTCTCAAATCTATTGTGCAATCTGGCGTTGAACAAATAGGTTCTACTGCAGTGTCTTACCTGATCGATACGAAAGGTACTGTGATAACCGATGTCGTGACAAAAGATGGCAAAGGATTACAGATGAGAGATACTGTAAAAGGGTGGCCTCTCGAATTCATTACAAGGGCATCATCTGGCGGAGGGGAATCGGCGCACCCAACCGGATCTTATCAAAACTATGCAGACGAAAGGGTGTTCGGCGCAGGCACAGTCCTGACATTAGGGAACCAAGAATATGGTTTGATTATTGAGGTGGACGAATCTGAAGCCTTAGCCCGGGCAGCTGTTCTTCAGAAATCTACATTGATCATGTGTTCTGTAATGGTAGTTGCTGCGATTGCAGTGACGGTAGGGTTTTCTCGAACCTTGGTGAATCCGATCGTAGACGTGGTCTCCACCGTGAAGAATGTAGCACAAGGTGAAGGAGATCTCACAAAAAGGCTTGAGGTAAAGTCCAAAGACGAAATGGCCGAACTGGCCCAATGGTTCAACAAATTCCTAGATTACATAGCCGGAATCATAAAGAACATTACTCTGACATCAGACCAACTTGCCGCTACAAGTCAGGAATTGTCTGCGACTTCAGAGGAATCTACCAGCATAGCTGCCCAAATAGCTGAGACTGCCGAACAACTGGCAAGCGGGGCAGCGGAGCAAAGCTCAATAGCAGCCAACACGGCGGTATCTGCCGAAAAACTCTCTTCCACTGTAGAAGTTGTCGCTCAAGGCACGCAGTCCCAATATGGAGCGGTCGATACGATCGCCGTGGTGATCTCCGAGAGCAACAGGATCTTTGGAGAAGTAGTTCAGGTTTTGGAAAGCGTTAGCAAAGTAGCTCAAGAAAACACTCTGGCAGCAAAAAGAGCTACAGAATCAATACAAGTCTTGTCTACTAGCATGGCGAATATTCAGGGGGCTAACGAAAGCGCTGCAATTCAAGTTTCGGAACTAAGCAATCTCTCACAAAGTATACGCCAGATAGTCGGAGTGATAGACGATATTGCGTCCCAAACCAATCTCTTAGCGCTAAACGCGGCTATAGAAGCTGCTAGAGCGGGTGAGCACGGTCGAGGTTTTGCGGTAGTCGCTGACGAAGTACGCAAACTTGCCGAAAGATCTCTCGCCGAGACGAAGAACATAAGCGAGCTCATCAACAAAGTAGCAACCTCGATTGACCGTACTGTAAGTAGTATTGAGCAGAGTACGCAAGAAATCGACGTAGGCAGTATGGTAGCTCAAGATGCAGGCAATGTGTTGTCTGAGATCGAAAGGGCGGCAACCGGAACTCAAGAAGAAATAGTCCGACTTACCGATTCTTTTGAACGGCTAAAGACTGCATCAGCCCAAACTGAAACGGCGGTAAATGACATCGCAGTATATGCTAACGAAAATCTTGCCGGCGTTGAGGAAATGGCCATGACCGCAGAAGAAGTAAAACGTCTGGTTGAAAACGTCGCTGCAGTTTCAGAGGAAAGCGCTGCGGCGATAGAAGAGGTAGCCGCCTCAATCAAAGAGATGGCTGCCGCAGCGGACCAAGTATCGGCATCGGCACAAGACTTGGCTGCTCAAGCCGAGTTGTTACAAAACATAGTTAGAAAGTTCACCATATAACGGAGTCGCTAGTTGTGACTGAGGCAGAGAGGTCTAATCCTTTCTGCCTCAGTCTGATTCTCTAGACGTCAGGAAATCACAGTCTGTCTCCGCATTTGCTTTTCTTTTCCATGAGTCTTTCCCATTCGACATACAATTCGTCTAGTCTGGACCTAACCAACCCCCACTCCTTTAGAGGTGTGCTCTGAAACTCTTCATACGTATGAGGGTCGGCAAGAATGATTGACAGTTCTTTCTCCCTAGACTCCAATTCGAAAATCCGTTGTTCCAATGCCTCAAGTTCAATATCTGCCTCGATCTCTTTTCTTTCCGGTCGTGCTGCCGATTCACTCTTTTCTTTCGGCGGCGCTCCATTCTTTTGACGTTTTGACTCTTCAAGCATCTCTGACTCAAGACAGGTTCTCAAATATGAGTAATTGCCTTCAAAGACCCGTATATTACCTTTTTCAAAGAAAAACACTTTCGTCGCGAGCGAGTCTATGAAGTATCTATCATGAGACGCGAAAATCATCGTACCGGCAAAGTCGCATAGAGCTCTTTCAAGAGCTTGTCTCGAGGGTAGGTCAAGGTGATTGGTGGGCTCATCCAGGAGAAATACGTTTGCATCCGAAAGAAAAAGTTTCACAAGGCTCAGCCTTGATTTTTCGCCCTCTGAAAGGTCTTTGATGTGCTTTTTTGAATCATCTCCGGAAAACAAGAACATTCCGAGTACGTCTCTTGCTTCATTTTGAGGTACTCCCAATGATTTTATCTCGTCTAAGATCGTGTGCTCTCGAGATGAAAACTCAAGATTCTGCGCTAAATACCCTTTCCGAACTCCTGTCCCCCACTTTATCAAGCCGTCATGAGATTCTATTCCCATGAGGCACCTAAGAAAAGTGGTTTTGCCACATCCGTTAGGGCCAACCAGTGCTACTCGTTCACCTCTTCCTATCAAGTACGTGAAATCTCTAAAAAGCGGCCGTGCAAATGACTTACCAAAACCCTCTATGCGGAGGACTTCTCGCCCCGTCGTGCCAGACGGTACAAACTGAAGGCTGAGGTTTCTGCGCTTTCGAGGTCTATCTATTATCTCGAGCTTGTCCAGCATTTTTTGACGGCTCCTAGCCTGTCCGGCATTCTTCGCGTTCGCCTTCCACCTATCTATGAAGGCACGTGTCTTTTCGATAAGTTCCTGCTGTTTAGCATATTGTTCTTCAAGTCTTTTCAGTGCTTCTTCTTTCTGACTTAAGTATGACGAGTAGTTGCCCCGGTAGCAGGATATCTTTCCTTCTTCTGCCTCCCAGATCTTTGCTACGACATTATCAAGAAAACGCCGGTCATGAGAAACCAATAGAACTGCTCCCGGGTAGCTAGAAATATACGACTCGAGCCATTCAGTACCCGCAATATCCAAATGATTGGTGGGCTCGTCAAGAAGCAATACATCCGGCTTGGAAACCAAGAGTTTAGCCAGGTTAAGTCGTACCTTTTGTCCACCGCTCAGCGTTTCAGTAGGAACATTCCATGATTCCTTGCCAAAGCCTAATCCGGCCAGAACAACTGCAGCTTCGTTTTCAAGGTCATAGCCTCCTAGAGCGTCAAACCTGTTCTGCAGTCGGGAATATTCGCGAAGAAGGGCGTAGATATCGTCTCCCGGCGACGACATCTGTCCTTCTACCACCCTCATCTTGTCCGCGATTTCTGCAACCTGGGGTTTTCCTTCCATAGCCGCCTCAAGCACAGTTGAATTGAAGGTGGGCAGTTCCTGAGACAAGTAACCCACGCTCGTTCCGGAAGATATGTGCACTGTACCAGAATCAGGATGTAGATCACCGGCTATGATGCGAAGGAGCGTTGTCTTGCCTTCCCCGTTTCGGCCAACAATTCCGATCCGATCGGTACCTGCAACTGAAAGACTGACAGAAGAGAATATGCAGCGTGTTCCGACAAATCTTGAGATATCTGATAGTTCTATTGATGGCATAAAAAAACCTCCCTGACGAACACATGTTTGCAACCGAGGGTACACTGAAACTGAGCAGAGTGCTAAATCGCTATAATGTGCCCATGCAAACTCACCATTCAGGTAGGCTCCCTTCCGAAAGCAATCCTAAGAAAACTCTCATGCTTTGACTATTAGAAACAATACCATCGATTAGTCTTGCCAGTCAACCGATTCACCTATGATGAGCAAACTGCGGTATAATTTCACTGCAATTTCCATGTGAAAGGACGTCTGATGACCCTTGAGCGAACGAACACCTAGCAGAAGAAACCTAGTGCGCCATACGCTACAAAAGGATGATTTTCGAAACGTGTATTCGATCTTGGACGTGGGCCCCCTCGAATTCGACTGCGGAACTCTCTGCGACTCCTTGTGCTGCCAAGAATTCGAACCCGGGGTAGGTATATACTTATTGCCTGGAGAAGAGCAAATGTTCACTCAACAAGAAACATGGCTCATATGGACGTATCCCAAGGCAAGATACGGCGGTTTCCCTTCTTCTTGGAAAGGCAGGGTGCCGTTTGTAATGTGTAAGGGCCAATGCCCTAGAGAAAAACGCCCTATACAATGTAGGACTTTTCCGCTGATGCCATACCTTAGTTTAGACAAACGACTCGAAACTCGAATGGATTTTCTTTCAGGCATTCTCATATGCCCCATACTCAAAAACCCCTGCAAGTATCCTTTGAGTTCAAGGTTCGTACAAGCGGTTGAACAAGGCTGGTCAATATTGTTAAGAGACCCTCTGATTTGGGACCTTGTCTGGCAACGCTCACGACAGCTTGATGAACAGACTGACTCCCCTTGGCTCAAACTCTTCCGGGAATAAAGGCAAACTCACTTTGCTAAGGTTAAGACAGCATTCAAAAGAATGTTAGCCCCATTTATGCAATCCAGTGGATCGGTCCATTCGTCAGGACTATGACTTATCCCATCTTTGCTAGGAACAAATATCATTCCCGTCGGCACGTATTTTGCAAATATAGCGGCATCATGTCCAGCTCCGGACGGCATCGCTTTGGCTCTTAGTCCCAGATCTTCTGCGACCGCCCTAATTATCTCTTGGAGCCTAGCATTCATAATAGCAGGTTGGGATATAGAAACAGGATCCGTCTCCGATCTTAGCCCATAAGCATCTGCCAGTGAATCAGCTTCTTTTTTCAAATGCTCTACTACCCGATCGGCAACTTCGCTTTGCAGATCCCTCACCTCAACGCTTAAGTGAACCCGCCCCGGAATGACATTACGAGCACCCGGATAAACCGCAACCTGACCGCACGTTCCGACTGTAGTCCCCGAACCGTAGTCAGATACACTTTTGGGGATGGACGCAATAAGGTTTGCCGCTCCTAAAAGAGCGTCTCTCCTTTGGTTCATAGGGGTAGTGCCCGCATGGTTCGACACGCCTATGAAGCGGAAATCATACGTATGAATACCCACAATACCTTGGACAACTCCTATTTGGTATCCTTCACCGTCAAGCACTCCGCCTTGTTCTACATGTAGTTCCACGTAGAATTCATAGACCGACCTGTCGAATGCCTTGCAGCCTTTGCACTCTGAAATGCCCGAAAGGCCCGCACCTACAACGATTGGCTCCAACATTTCCATTTCCTTTTTATCAATGCCCTCTACAAAGTACCGGCTGCCCAGCAACCCCGACCCCACGGTAGCTCCTTCCTCATTAGAAAATCCAACAACTTCTACGCCATACTTCGTGTCTACGTGATTCTCCATAAGGGTTTGAACACACTCAAAAGCAGATATAACGCCAAGAGAGCCGTCAAACATTCCGCCCTCCGGTACCGTATCGAGATGTGAACCAATCAGTATCTTCTTTTCGTGTGCTCCGGGCATTTCGCCGAATACATTTCCTACACCATCAATTCTCGTATTCAACCCTGCTTGTTTCATCTTGTCGAGAAACCACATCCTCGCTTCGATATCTGCCTTGCTAAATGCAACCCGCGAAATGCCTTTCTCATTACGTCCAATGTTTCCAAGTTCCACTAAATTCCGCCACAGCCTATCCCCATTAACCGTCATGTTACTCATGAATATCACCCCTGATTGACCTGTACGCCTAGTTCTGTCGATACTATAAGTATAGCCGCAAGTAACGTCCGAACGTGAAAAACTGAAACTAGTCCTGGCAATTTTTCACCAAGTACGGTTATTATAGTATAAATGGACCTAGGTGCTAAGACGATGAAATACGCCACGGTTCGTTCGCATGAAAACAAATATAGTAGAGGTGATGCAGATTGGAACTCAAAGGTAGCCAGACTGAAAAGAACCTGCTTGCCGCATTTGCCGGAGAATCTCAGGTTCGGAACAAGTACAATTACTTCGCGTCAATCGCGAAAACCGAAGGGTTTGAGCAGATTGCCGCCATCTTTGCAGAAACAGCTGATAATGAAAAGGAACATGCGAAACTATGGGCAAAATTCCTGGGCCTCATAGGAGACACCAAGAAAAACCTTGAAGAAGCAATCAAAGGCGAGCACTGGGAATGGACCGAGATGTACAAAGGATTTGCAGAGACCGCAGAGAAAGAGGGTTTCCATGAAATAGCCAGGACCTTCCAGGAAGTCGCAGAAGTTGAAGAAGCCCACGAGAATAGATACAAAAAACTATTGGAACGGGTCTTATCTGACACGGTATTTACCAGACCTGAGCCCATTAAGTGGCACTGCAGAAACTGCGGGTACATTCATGAAGGACCTGAAGCCCCTGAAGTTTGCCCGGCATGCGCTCATCCTAGGAGCTTCTATGAACCGCTTTGCGAGAACTACTAGAAATATATTGTCTGTTTGTCAAATCTGCGTTAACGAACCGGAGGGTTATATCTGCCCTCCGGTTCTCGCATTAGAATCGGGATCTCTTATTCCTTGATATTGATGCCGTTTATGAGCACCATCCAAGGTTTGGATGATATTTCGAAAGGATGTCCCTCGAATATGGCTATATCTGCATCTTTACCCGGTGTGATGCTACCGACTCTATCCTCAATCCCAATTATCTCAGCCGCGTTCAAAGTTATTGCTCGCAGAGCTTCGCATTCGTCCATGCCTGCCGCAACTGCCATACCTGCCATAAGCGGAAGAGAATGTAACGGTGTCACCGGTGAGTCGGTCGTTATGGCAACTTTCACGCCTGCTTTTGCCAAAATACCGGGCGTGACGAAACTCTTGTTTGTAAGTTCAAACTTCGTTCTGTGTCCAAAAGACGGGCCAACGATCGCCGGAAGCCCCTCTTTCGCAAGCGTATCAGCAATAAGTGCTCCGTCAGTGCAATGGTCCAAAGTGATCTTTATATTGAATTCCTTTGCTATGCGAATAGCGGTAAAGATATCATCTGCTCTATGGGCATGAGCTTTTATCGGGATCTCCCTTCTTATCACCGGGAGCATGGCTTCGAGTTTCGCATCGTATTGAGGTAATTTCGTAGGGTCATCCCCTGCTGCCTCAATCTGCTTATTGTATCTGACTGTTTTCGCCAAGATTTCTCTTAGCACAGCAGCCGTGCCCATGCGGGTAGATGGTGTCTTGCCCTTTCCGCTGTACACCCTCTTCGGGTTTTCCCCAAACGCTACCTTCATGGCTACCGGCTCTTTTATAATCATGTCATCGACACGAGTGCCGAATGTCTTTATCGCCATAAAAGTTCCTCCGACAACGTTTGCGCTCCCGGGACCTGCAGCGCAAGCAGTAACACCGTTTTCACGTGCTTCCTTTACAGTGATGTCTAGGGGATTGAAGCCATCTATTGCCCTCATATTCGGAGTTACCGGATCCGTAGCTTCATTGACATCGCTTCCCTCAAAACCGATGCAGCTTTCGTCAAGTCCCAGGTGAGAGTGAGCATCGATGAAACCCGGAAACACCATTCTACCAGCGGCGTCGATAACTTGAGCATCCTCGGGGACAGAAACATCAGGACCAACCTCTACGATCTTGCCTTTATCCACCAAGATCGTTCCCTTTTTTATAACTTCCTTGTCCACAGGATAAATCACTGCGTTAACAATGGCTAACAAAACACATCCTCCTTATCGTCAGTGTGATATTGAGTTCTCACGCGCCTTTTGCCGAAGAACTTGACTCTGACTGAATGGATCATTTCGACAACCGTGTTACTTTATCCTGCACAAGATATTCAAAGCTGTACGGAACCTTAGAAAACCAAAAAACGATTGCTACCATTGTGTCCTTTCTACTACCGAGGATTCTGAGTAGACACGGATGGATATTCCGTTTCGATAGCGTGGCAACCATCTAAGAAAGATGGTGTCTACCGTAAAATTCGCTTCTAAAGCTATTTTGGGTTCACCGCCTACTTCGTTTGTGACCTGAGCCTTCAAACGCAAGTCTTTTAGAAAACCCATTGAGTTTTCTAGATTGGCCTTTGCAATGTCAATCGCAGTTGCCGAACCGGCTTGTCGTTTAATAGCAACAATTCCTTCCGCCAATAGATCCCAGTCTAGTTCCTGACACCCGGCAAGCGTACCTAGATCGCAGGCATCTTGCACAGCCTTGCGTGCGATAAAGACTAATCCGATGTCACTGACCATTCCAACGCTTAACATAGCGATTGGCATGAACAAAGCTACCATGAGTACTATAGTGCCGGCTCTATGAGTAGGTCTTATTTCACTCGTCTGCCTGGTCACACTACCGCGGAACAAACTCACTTCTAGTCACCGCCTTAGCCTTAAGGAGAACACTAGAATTTGATATAGCTGATATAATGGGAGACCTGATTCGGTATCTGTAAGTTAGTCTAACGTTTATCGTTGTTCCATAGATCGCCTGCTTGGGCGTTATGTTAACCTCTATCGCGTTCTTGTCCAAAGAAGTAGACTCAAGGATCTCATCCACCATGTGCAGAGCTCTGCCTTTATAGCCTCCTTCAACCGCGCAGATTCTCCCGATCTCCCGTGCTGCGGATGTAAGGACCAATTTAGCATTGAGAACCAGGCCGAGTTCTAGGATTGCAAACAACACAAGGATCAAAATAGAGAACACTAAAGCGAACTCGGCTATTGCCTCTCCATCCTGATTGCGAAGCGGGCTGAATATGGTTTCGCGGTTAAGATGTTTGACCCTGTACACTCTAATCCTCCCTTTTTTATTATCTGCCGCTGTTTATTTGATTGATTATCGCCTCTATCTTCCCTTTCAAGGCATCGCTCAGATTGGTTAGGACACCGATGAGCGCAATAACCACCAACGCCAATAGAAGTGCATATTCGGCTATGGTGGCTCCTTCCTCTGAAGCCAATGGTCTTTTCAAAAACTCTATTACCGTCTGTTTGTATTGATGAATTCGAATGAACGCCTGCCTCATGATAACGATCATCTCCTTGTTTCAGGATTATTGTCTTTGATGCTCAAATCGTGGCTATCTACCAGCTTGCGTCAAAGAAAGCAAGAATGTGCGGCGCAATGGATATGACGAGTATCGGAGGGAGAAGGAACAACACGGTCACTACCGATAGTTTGAGCGGTAGGGCGTTGAGCCTGGCCTCAAACCGCTGCTGCTGCAATATGTAGTATTCTTGAGATAGGGAGTTGAGCGCATCAGCTACAGGTGTTCCCAGAGATTCGGCCTGAACTAGAGTGGCCCTTAATCTTGTTGCCGGTTCAACACCCTCCTTCTCCATTGATTCCAAAGCAACCGCTAAAGATGCCCCGCTTTGGAGTTTAAGTACCGTCCTATCCGATATCTGCTTAAGGTGGCCGTGTGTCTTGAGAGAACATATCTCAAACGCACTGCGGACATCTATTCCAGCCATTACCGTTACGGCCAGTTCTTCAAGAAATGTTGGCCATTGAGAAATAATGTCTTGATAACGCCGTCGACGCCAAACCAGACTCCACATCTTATCAACCAGCCGTTGCAAAATCTCAGGAACCAGATCAGGTTTTCCAAATAACCGGATATCTCGACGGTACAGTAACCTCATGAGGGGAATGGTTACTAGTAAGCTAAAAAGCACAGAGGCCAAAAACACCTGCGTTCCAAGACTCATGAAGATCTTCCACCCTTCTTACCTGCCTTATCCCTACGCGATTTGCGGTAAATGAGATGAGTAGAAGATATAGAGCGTATAGAGAGTATTATGAAGATATTACCTATCGCCCAAAGCCCGACGCAGGAAGCAAGCAGTAGTTTCCCTTGGGCACGAGAACAAAGCACGCGGAAATTCCTAGGGTCTGCTCTAAAGGTGAGGAAGCCAATAAGCCACGGAAGACAAGAAAGAAGGACAGCTGTCATTTTGGATTCGGACAATTTCGCGTCAATGTCTCCCTGTGTAAGTCTTCTCCTCCTGAATATCTCGGAAACTCGCCACAGAAGAGCTCCCAAGTCGCCCCCTGTAACCGAACCTATTTCCAACACGTTTGCGATCATCGCAAGTTCTCCCTCTCCACTTGATACCATGTCCAGAGCTCTGAAAATCGGGACCCCAGTTTCATAAAGTTGGTGTGCGCGTTGAAGCATTTTATGCCCTTGAGAATTCCCTTCTTCTGATGCTCCCTTAATTGCATTTACCAGCGATGCCCCTCCTTTAACCTGGAAACAAAGGCTTGAGGCTATTTCGTCCCAAGGCACGTCCCTCCGTCTGAAACGACCCAAGCAAGATCTCAGGCGCATTTCCATGCGTTTCGTCTGCCGCATCAGCCTAAGATCTTCGCCAGGAAGAAGCGCATTAGGCAATCGTGATTTATCCATGATCTGGAATAAATAGACTCCTATGAGAGCTGCAGTCAGCCCAAATGTCACTGATATGAGAACCGTCACAATCCTAACCTCCGCACTCACACATGGTAGCTAGATCAGTAACACGCTGCTTTCCTACTTTGTCTACAAACCACTCGGGAAATTCCAATGTCAAACCTTCCTGCAAAGAATATATAGGATGGCTGCAAAGTCCTCGTGCCATGTCATAGCCTACAACTGAAATCTCCGACACCACCCTTCTGCCGCCAAGCGTCTTCATGGTGTGCACCACGACATCTACGCCTATTGCAATCCAGCTTTGGAGGACCTCTACAGGGATTCCCTCCTCGGCAGTCAAGGCCATTCCGAGAATCCTCTCCAGGCAATCCCGAGACGAGTTCGCGTGCACTGTTGACAAACATCCGTCGTGCCCGGTATTCATAGCTGATATGAGATCAAAAGTCTCTTTTCCTCTGCATTCGCCGATGATCAGTCTATCCGGTCTCATTCTGAGCGCGTTTCTGAGAAGATCTCTTATGGTTACCTCGCCTTTGCCTTCCATATTTCTTGGGCGAGACTCAAGATAGACGACGTGATGATTGTCAATGCTTATCTCAGACGAGTCTTCGATCACTATTATTCGTTCACCCAGAGCCACTGAGTTGGATAGTACGTTTAGAATCGTAGTCTTTCCGCTTCCGGAGCCACCCGAAACCACAATATCGAGTTTCAGCCGGACACATCGTTCAAGGAATTCAGCGGCTTCCTCAGAAATCGTTCCGTTGTCTACCAGTTCGGAAAAAGACCCGAACCGCTTGGGAAATCGCCTTATCGTCAAAACAGGCCCGTTGAGTGCAAGCGGTGGTATTATAGCGTTCACTCTTGACCCGTCAGGAAGCCTCGCATCCACATAGGGCATGGAACTGTCCACCCTACGACCAACGCTTTGAACAATTCGGTTGATAACTTCGTGGAGATGTACGTCATCTGAAAAGGCAATATCGGTTCTTTCCAACACGCCTTCTTTTTCGACATATATTTCATGCGCTCCGTTGACCATTATCTCAGTGATCGCAGGGTCATCTAACAGATCATCTAATGGGCCTAGGCCGCATATCTCCTGCGCAATTTTTTCTGCCAAATCTTGTCTAGTAAGTTTCGGTACGTACAGTTCAGAAGATACGATTACACTTGAGATGAGCGCCAACACTTGTTGTCTCTTCTGCCGAGAAACCCGAGCTTCTATCACAAGCGTGGGAAAGTCTTCAAGGATTTTCTCTCTTACTGCCTCTACCACCTCATCTATGGAGAACTCAGCACCCTGCTCGCCAGAAGACTTCACTTTGTACGGTTCCCGCTCCAATTTCTTGAGTATGCTCACCATAGCCGCCTCCTTTTTGCTTTGTTTTGATTCCTGTCTTTCTCTTTCTCGGGGATTGGCAAACCCGGTGAGATCTGTGACAATAAGTGCCACAGTGATGCCGAGACCTCGGTTTTGCCGAACAAAACCGCCGGCTTACCTTGGAATACTGACTTATCAACAGTCTTTCTGTCGTCTGGAATCACCGCTGCAAGCGGCCTTTCTAGGTACTCTTCAACCTTTCTTTGTGGAATCGGCGAGTCTTCGACTCCACGGTTTAGCACGACAAATAGAGAGTTATCGTTGAAACCCAGTTTCTTCAAAACCTCCAGTGCGGTCTTGGATTGCCTGAGGGCACACACGTCTTGGGTGGTCACCAATATTAACGATGAGGCAACTTCTATACATTCGCCAACTACGTCGCTCGCTATGTCCGGTGGGGTGTCTAAGTACACGAGACCCCATTTCTTTTCGGCAAGAGAAATAAGGCTCTTTATGTGCTCAAGCGTCACCAGACTGGATAACTCCAAGCGTTGAGGACTGCACATAACGTTGAGCCCGGAAGGGCCGTGCCTTTGGACATATTTGTCCAGACCGTCCGGTCTTAAGCCAGTAAGCGCCGGCACAACCTGCGATAGCGTAGGTTCGTCTGCTAAGTCAAGGTACGTAGCTACATCGCCCGAGTATATATCTAGGTCCAATAAGGCTGCGTTTCCTTTGGTAGTAAGTGCTGCAGCGCAAGCTAGGTTCGTTGCAATGAAGGTCTTTCCTACACCGCCTTTTGGACTCCAGACCACGATTGTTTGTGAAGTTACGATTCTTGTAGGGATACGTTCCATTTCGGACATGGCGGTTGCCGGTCCCGCAATTGTTATATGAACACTTGGGTAGGTCTTGTTGAATCTCGAAATCCACTGCTCCAAGTTCTCGCCTCTTGGCGAAACGTTGGGATCTACAACCAACTCGTCAATTGGTATCTCCGTCGCGACATATTCTACAAGCGCAAGATCTTGTAGAACTCCGACTACTCGGGCCCCTGGTCTATCTTTCATGACACCGTCTTGAGTAAGACTGTTTCCTGCAATAAGGATGGAAGGTTTTTCTTTCATCTGATAGGCCAAACCTCCGCATCTATTGGTGAGTCATGTTCGTCTGTAGACCAGGGAACCAGACAAAGGTAGATTGAGCCCGACTCAATACACTGAGCGAGTTTTTCACATGTAATCGGCAAACAGGCAATGACCACTCCTCTAAATTCCCCGGAAGATTCGTCGGTCACTGTTTCAATAACCCTAGCGTTACTAAGCACTGTCAAGGCGTGCACCGACCCATAGTCTTCGGAATGCGCTGCGCTCTTTCCCACCCAGACTAGGTCAACTAGGTCCCCGGGGTTAACCTTCCCGCCTACAGCCCATTGATATTCGGCGGGAACGAAGATGCATCTTTCCTCCAACCCAATTTCCATGGAGATACCCGGACGGCGTTCTCCGGAGATAAGATGCCCATCAAGCAACATCTCCCCTTGGAAAACCCGTGATACTGTGTATTTGCCTACGGCATCCTCTACTTTGTGGAGGCACCTCTCATGAACCGCACCTGCGGGAATCTCAATAATCCTTACATCTGACCGAGATATCTTGTGGTACGGTTCCAAGTTCCGCGCAGGTACAACCACGTTTTCTGTCTTTATGCAAACACAAAACGCGCTGTATGACAGAAGGAAAGCCGATAGCCCCAAAATCAGCGCTAACAGCAAGAGTCTATGTTTTTTAAGAAGCGTCATCAGCAATTTGTCCATCTCCTTGGGCGTGGCCGCATCCGGCAACGAAATGGCTGCGAAGGGCGCCGGTGGCGACGTTATTTATTGTCGGTACAACCGAAAGTACCTCAAAACCTGAGATTCTATCCCCCCTTTCCTTCGGTTAAAGGATTTTGAGAAACCGGATACGGCCACTTACAGTAATTGCCAGGCGTAAACATATTACAATCCTATTCCTATAATGTCAATAGCTTCCAATTCGTTCACATTAACTAGAGTTTATTTATAAAATCTGGTATATTCTAGATTGCCGGTGGTAACTGTTGGGGGTTGTTTTTAAGTGTATCGTTCGCCTAGCGCAAATAAGCGGTGTGCTGCGAGAATCTATTTGCTAATGGTACTTATAGCAACCATGATCCTAAAGCCCAGCGAAGGTCAGTGTGCGATGGATCCGTGGTACCAAGATCTTGGTAACCATTGGGCCTCGGAATTTATCTATGTCTTGTGGTCCGAAGGAGTAACTGACGGTCTCATCGGATACACAGATGGAGCTGTCTACCCACAGTTTCTCCCTGATCTAAAGTGCTCTAGAGCACAATTCACTGTGTTTATGGCAAAGACGTTTGATTTGAAACCGCTAAAGCCTAATTCTCCTACCTACCCTGACGTAACAGAATCCTACGAATTTCTGTCCGGCAAGTTCGCCTGGGAATGGATTGAAGCTGCGAGATCCGCCGGAATAACCTCTACTCCTGTCGGCCACAATTTCTATCCCGACCAAGGGATTACCAGGCAGGACGCGGTAGATCTCCTAGTTCGTTCACTTGGTCTATACGACTATGCTTCATCGATGGCAGAAGAGGAAGTAGATCTTCTACTCAATCGCTTCAAAGATGGAATGAGTACGTCGTCGCATAGGCGGCACTCTATGGCTTGCGCGATAAAATTCAGGATCATCGAAGGATATGAAGACGGGACTATTCGACCAAAAGTTGCCCTCTTGAGATGCCACGCTGCCACTGTATTATATCGCTCATGCATGATCAGGGTTTATGCTGAACCTTATTCGGTTTCGCCCGACGGAGACGGACTAGACGATTCAGTAACCTTCAGTCTTTCTTACCTCAAAAACAGAGGAATATCCGCATGGGATATGGCAATCGAAGATCCTTCGGGCAATGTGATATATACATTCAATCCACACGAAATACCGGGCAATCCGCCGGACACACTCACATGGAAGTGCAGGGACAGAAATGGGTTTTTCGTACCGCCCGGCATCTATTACTACCAGGCTTGGGTCAAAGATAGAGGAAATCGAACATTCTTCTCCGTGAGAAAGCCCATTGAGATCGTGTACTATTCCCTATCAGGATATCTATTTCCTACCACAATCTTAACTGGACAGACCCTGACTATAGTCGCAATGCCTGAACCTTCAGCAATCGCAGTAGATGCTCTATTCGCAGATGGAAAGTCCAGACCGTTACAGTGGTCTGAGACCCAAGGCAGATGGATATTCCAGTTGTCTGTAGGCGATTTCCTACCCTTAGGTACCCAAGTAGTTGTAGTAACGGCACAATTCGGCGATAGAACTAGGAATATGACTCTTCCCTTCGAGAGGTTGGACGACTTATGGATTTCGCCCTATGTGTTTCCAAATCCAATAGAGCCTGGACAAATTCTTCATCTATGCTGTGAATCATCTACCAATATCGACCGCGTTGAGGCCCGATTTTTAGAGCATACGATCAAGCTGAGAAAATCCTCAGGCATATGGCAGAAGGCTATCACCGTACCGCCTGACACACCTGAGGGATGCTATCCTATCGTGTTCACTGGCCATTCGGGGAACCGCTATGTCACGGCAGTATGCCATCTAACAATAGGTATCGGCCCATTGGGGGAACTCGTCTTTACTCTGACGAGATGACTCTAGAGAACGAAGAGGTTTTGAGGCGTCTTCTGGTACCGTTTCAAGGTTCTCTCAGAGGCGCCTCACAGCTTCCCTAGCCATTAAGGCCGGGTTTCTCAAGGGATATTCGACCGAGATTGCCAGTTCGGAATTGTTGGATCAGCGCCGTGCAAGCCCGGTTAATGTCAACTACCCCTCCTGAGGCCAACATACCTCTTGAGAGGCCGAACTCGGTCAGATACTCCAGAGGAGCTTCGGCATGGAAGACTTCTTTGGCAAGCCAAAAGGCGACCTCGCCAGGGTCGTACTGGTTCTCACTCACAGCCCAAGTAGCCGCAAGTTTGTACAAGGTCTCACCCTTAACTTGGGACGTGTCTATGACGCCTGGAGTATCGAGAATCTCAACTGAGTGATCAGCCCGAAGCCAGTAGCTTGACCTTGTAAGACCAGGTTTCGCACCAAATGAAGCCTTCGAGGTCCTCAACAGCCTATTGGCAAGCGATGATTTGCCGACGTTGGGCAGTCCAAACAGCATCACTCTCAAAGGCTTTTTCTCGAACTCCTCATCCGATCTCCTGTTCATTTCTTCCCTGTTCCTTTTCAAGAAACTTGCCAATTCGGATACCCCTAGTCCAGCATTTGCGTCAACGGCAAAGCAAGGGAAGCCGTCTTTGCGGAAGTAGTCCATCCACTTTTCCGTGATATCCGGATCGGCCAAATCGGATTTGGACATCACATAAACTCTTTTTCTCCTACGAAGATAGGGCTCGGACAACTCAAGAGATGTTTTTGGAATCCTTGAGTCTAGTAGGAAAATAAACAGATCTACCAGGTCCAAGGTCTTTGGGCCTGGTAGTCCCGGATACAACCTTTTCGGCCCTACCTTACGGGGCCGATCTTTTCGAGGGGCCATATGATATAAACTGCCTTTCCTTTCAAAAACTCTTCCTTGACACAACCAAAATATCTCGAGTCTTCGCTATTAGTCCTATGATCACCCATAACAAATACGCTGTCGCTTGGTACTGTGACGGCAGCCATGTTGTAGATACCGGGATATTCTATGTAAGACTCTTGCTGAAGCTGCCCGTTGATGTACAAGCGCCCCAAACGTATCTCTATGGTATCACCGCCTACAGCTACCACCCTCTTTATATAGTCCTTTGAGGGATCCAAGGGATAGCGAAGTACCACAACATCACCGCGACTCGGTTCACCTATCTTGTATGCAATCTTGGAAACGAGAAGCCTATTTCCGTCAACAAGAGTCGGCTCCATAGAAGGACCCTGAACCACAAAAACCTCTACCAACAGGGTTCTTACTAGTATCGCGATAACTAGCGCGACAACGGTTACTTCAACAATATCCTTAAAGGTCTGCATCATTTCCTCTTCTCAGGAATCCTAGCCGCCTTACCAGATCTTTCTCTTAGGTAGTAGAGTTTGGCTCTCCTCACTCTTCCTCTACGAAGGACCTCTATCTTATCAATTCTGGGCGAATGAACCGGGAATGTCCTTTCAATCCCAACCCCATAAGATACACGCCGCACGGTAAATGTCTCTCGAAGTCCGCCGCTTTGGCGCCTTATCACAACCCCGTCGAAGGGCTGAATACGCTCGCGCCCTCCTTCTACCACCTTGAAGTGCACTCTAACGGTATCCCCCGGGCCAAAATCGGGCAGATCATTCCTTATCTGCTTATTCTCTATCGTCTTTATGATATCCACATGAATCACTCCTCGCCTCACTACAACTCTTTCACATTTGTTTGTTCTTCGTTGATTTCCTCCAGATCTCGCCTATCCTCAAAAGTAAGGCGAGCACTTCTAAGCAACTCAGGTCGTCTTTGCGCCGTCCGTCTCAAAGATTCCTTGCGTCGCCACCTATGGACGGCTTCATGATTTCCGCTGAGCAGAACCTCGGGTACGCTAAGACCTCTATACGTGCTGGGCCTCGTATATTGAGGTCCCTCCAAAAGACCATCGGAGAAAGAGTCTGCTAGTGCTGATGTTTCATCTCCCAAGACGCCAGGTATAAACCTAGAGGATGCATCCAAAACAACCATAGCAGCGAGTTCTCCGCCCGTCAGAACATAATCGCCAATGGAGATTTCTACATCAGCCAATCTCCGTATTCTCTCGTCGAACCCTTCATAGTGCCCGGCAATCAGTATTATGGTTTCCTTTCCCGCAATCTCTCGAGCACAGGTTGAATCGAATCGTCTGCCTTGAGGGCTGAGCAACACAACATACGGTTCCGCATCCATCTGTTCTCTGATCCATTCGATAGCTTCATATACAGGTTCGGGCTTCATGACCATGCCCGGACCGCCACCGTATGGGTAATCATCTACGGTTCCGTGACGATCTTCTGCAAACTCCCTGATATTCACCAGGTGAACTTCTAACAATCCCTGTTCTTGTGCACGTTTCATGATACTCGAATTTAGCACCCCTGCAAACATTTCAGGGAATAACGTAAGAATATAGGCCTTCAATGCTCATCCTCCTGGGATTTACCAAGGCTCCCACTACCTACAGGAGACTTGACGCTGTATTCACGAGACACGCTGATAGCGTCATTATCCCTTATGGCCACAACTCTGCCGTCTTCAACGACAATTTCACAAGCCATGGCCTCAGGCCACCTATCTCCAACCTTGAGGTCATAAAAACCTTCGATCTGACCACGGGCAATCTCCTGCCCATCTTGGAGACCGGCAATATCCTTTAGGTTCTGAAGCAGGGTTTCCTTGCGCGCAATCAGTTTCTTTTTTGTGTCAAGCAATGAAGAAACATCGCTTTCTTTCGGAGATGCGCTTATCAGAGTCTCTTCAACTCTTGAAATCTCGTTCTCTATGTCTTTTAGGACCTTCTGCGTTTCCATACCAAGCTCAGACCGCAGACGCGGCGTAACCCTTGACTTCACCGTGACCGATCTGGAAACTATCATCATCACACCGTCCCCAAAAAATACGTCTCGCGAAACCCTTACCTAATTCACTCCAAGATTTCAACCGTAGCACGTTTCCCTTCTTTTGCTGCGGCTGCTTGAACAAGAGCCCTTACTGCGTGAATAACGCGTCCCTTTTTCCCTATAACTTTTCCCATGTCTTCCGGCGCAACCCTTAGTTCGAACACTACTGCTCTTTCGCCCTCCACCTCGTTGACCTCTACCTGGTCTGGATAATCCACTATCGACTTGGCAATATACGTTACTAGATCCTTCAACATATGCGCCCTCCTTGAGACTAGTTGTCTGCGTCAGTTCCCTTCGTGCGAGCGGCCTGCCATTTCTCCATAACACCTGCTCGATCCAAAATCGTCTTTGCAGTAGGGGTAGGAACTGCGCCTCTTTCCAACCATAACATAGCCTTGTCTTCGTGCACTTTGTACGTCGCCGGATCGGTAGTAGGATCATAGTACCCGATCTCTTCGATGGGTTTGCCATCGCGCCCGGTTTTTGAATCTGCAACTACTATCCTGTATGATGGGTTCTTCTTGGCACCCATCCTCTTCAAACGAATCTTTACTGCCAATTTATCACTGCTCCTTTCTCATCAAGTCCGAATCCTAAATCTGCGCTTAAGGCAGACGTAGTTTTCCTATTCTATCAGGCTTGTTCATCTTAAACAGCATCTTCCTTGCTTGAAAGAACTGTTTAAGAAGCCTGTTTACTTCCTGTACCGATGTACCGCTTCCCTTAGCTATCCTGCGCTTCCTAGAACCGTCGATGATGTCAGGCTTGCGTCTCTCAATGGGTGTCATTGACCCTATGATCGCTTCTACCCTCGCAATCTCTTTTGGATCAACTTCCACATCTGCTGCAGCCTTCGGGAAGCCCGGTATCATGCGCATTATATCTCCGAGAGAACCCATTTTCTTGACCTCTGTCATCTGATCCATGAAGTCTTCAAGTGTGAACTCCCGACGCTTCAGTTTCGCCTCCATTTCAGCCGCTTTTTTCTCGTCAAAAGCTGACTCGGCCCTTTCTATTAACGTGAGGATATCGCCCATCCCTAGAATCCGAGAAGCCATTCTATCAGGATGGAACACTTCGAAGTCTTCTATTTTCTCCCCAACAGATACGAATTTTATAGGTTTACCCGTTACTTTGGCAATGGATAGCGCGGCTCCTCCTCTAGCATCTGAATCCATCTTGCTCAGAACTACCCCTGTAATATCAACCACTTGATCGAAAACCTCTGCAACTTTGCACGCTTCTTGCCCACTCATAGCATCTACTACCAGCAATCTTTCTTTCGGTGAAGTAGCCTCGCTGATTCTCCTGGCCTCTTCCATCATATCGGCATCTACCTGTAATCTACCGGCTGTATCTAGAATAACAACGTCGAAGGAAGATTCTATTGCCTTTTCGACACCCCGTTTAGCAATCATTTCTGGAGAAGTGCCGTCAGTAAGAGTAAAAAATGCCACACCGGCACCTTCTGCTAATAGTTCAAGCTGTTTTTGAGCCGCGGGTCTGTAAATATCGCAAGAAACAAGTAACGCCCTTCTTCCTTGCTTCTTCAAGTGAACACCAAGTTTACCCGCGGTCGATGTCTTCCCTGAACCTTGGAGACCATAAAGAGCTATTACACAAGGAGGAGGACCCGAGACATTCAGCATGTGAGTCTTGCCACCTAGTAATTCTATAAGCTCCTCGTTCACTATTTTGATTACTTGTTGGGCAGGCGTTAGACTCTCTAAAACATCGGAACTGAGGCAGCGATCCTTTACTACAGCCGTAAACTCCTTGACTACCTTGAAGTTCACATCAGCTTCTAGCAAAGCTAGCCGCACTTCTCTCAATGTTTCATCAATGTCTTTTTCGGAGAGTTTTCCTTTTCCGCGCAATTTCTTGAAAGTATCTGCAAGGCGCGACGCAAGATTCTCAAATGCCATTTTTGTATTCACCCCGAGAATCATTCTCATCAATAACCATCAGCGCTAGTTTCCGATGCTCGTCCCAGTTATGCTCATTCATCGTCTCGCAAAGTTCCCTTATTTTCCTCAGGCATTCTTCGAACTCTTCCGTTTTGTGTTTCATACCTATTTTCTCTTCATAGAAGCACAGAGCATTTACACAGCGTTTTATAGCGTCATCGCAACCTTGCCTCGATATCCCAATCCTTTGGGCGATCTCCGATAGAGACAGATCTTCGTCGAATTTGAGTTCGGCTACTTGTCTCTGCCTAGGAGGAAGCAACTCTTCGTACAGATCCCTAAGAACCGCAATCTTATGGATATCTTCGGGTGACGAATATGACATCTTTTTCATCAGATCCCTCGCTGTCATGGTTAGTACCTTTACACATGTATAGATTCTACACAAAAGCCTAGGTACGGTCAACAGTCGATCCGACTGAATCTAGGCCAAAAATCCCATAGGCGAAGTCGCGAGGGTTGAAATCCTTTAGATCCTCCGGCTTTTCTCCAATGCCAACAAGTTTTATGGGAATCCCGAGTTCGCTCGCGATAGCCACTGCAATGCCCCCCTTTGAGGAACCGTCCAGTTTGGTTATGCACACCCCTGTTACACCCACGTTTTCCGCGAACACCTTTGCCTGAACGAGGCCGTTCTGACCTGTAGTCCCATCAATAACGAGAAGCACTTCATGCGGTGCACCGGGGATCTCTTTGGAGATTACCCGGATTATTTTCTTGAGCTCTTCCATCAAGTTCTTCTTGGTATGAAGACGCCCCGCGGTATCGACCAAAAGAAGATCCGCATTCCTGGCAATCGCTGCCCTAGCGGCGTCAAAGGCGACTGCGCCAGGATCTGCGCCATGCTGATGACTGATTAGATCAGCCCCCACGCGTTTGGCCCAAACCGCCAGCTGATCGCCTGCAGCCGCCCGAAAAGTATCGGCTGCGGCAAGAACTACCTTTTTCCCCTCGTCAGTCCATCTTTTTGCCAGTTTCGCGATGGTGGTAGTCTTACCTGAGCCGTTAACACCTACCATAACGTAAACTGTAGGCCCAGAGTCTACAACTTTAAGCGGCTCATCGACGGAAAGAAAGATCTCGGCCACTTTCTCTGCCATAAACCTGTAGAGGTCATCTTGCGAGCCAACAGGTTGCTTCTTGGTCTCTTCTCGGAGACTCGAGATGAGGCTCGAAGTTGCTTTCACACCGACGTCTGCTTGAATGAGTATGCCTTCGAGCTCCTCCAGGAATTCGTCAGTGAGTACCCCTGGTCTGAATATAGTTTCTATCTTACTCCGCAGATTGCTTGATGTCTTTGAAAGTCCTTGTTTGAATCGTTCGAATATACCCATCTGAGATTCCCTCCATAACTGCCATGCTTCTTAGATTATTCAACGTTGGAGCCTCATGCTGAAAACCTTTGATACCCCAGGTTCTTCCATTGTCACCCCATAAATTACATCAGCTACCTCCATCGTGGATTCTTGATGAGTAATCACCACGAATTGAGTCCGGGCCGAGTATCGCTTCAAGAACTGAGCAAATCGTACCACATTCGCCTCATCTAGCGAAGAATCCACCTCGTCGAGAACCATGAGCGGGGAAGGACTCGTAGACAGTATTGCAAAAATGAGCGCAATCCCACAAAGCGATCTCTCTCCGCCTGATAGCAGGTTGAATTGCTTGTGTCTTCGGCCAGGAGGTTCGGCAATCACTTCGATCCCCATGTCTTCATCTACGATATTGAGTTTGCCGCGCCCTCCACCGAAAAGTTCGCCGAATATCCTTTGAAAGTTCTGATCAACTTGTTCAAAGGTCGCGATGAATCGTTTCTGGATTTCGGTGTCTATTAGATCTCGTGTGCGTTCGAGCTCACTGATAGCTGCCTGGATATCTGCCTTCTCGTTTCCAATGTTCTCAATGCGGTCCGATAGTTCGAGATAGTCCTCCTCAGCCTTGAGATTGACTGTTCCTAGGGCGGTGACCTGCGATTCAATCTCTTGAATCCTATCTAGCGCCTCCTGACGGCTCATTTTGGGGTGGTCGGAATCATCAGCATTCACAATGCCGTATCTAGACAAGAGCATCTGCCTTGTTTCAGTCAAAGACTTTTCTAAACTATCTCGCTCGGTCTTCGTATCAAGTATTCTGGACTCCAAATACGTGTATTCTTTCCTGTTTGACTCCAGTTCCTCAAGAGTCTTGCTCAATCTCTTCGTAAGGGCAGCAATTTCGTTTTCTAGCGCAGAGATTTCCTGTTGCATATTACGCTTCTCTTCCTCAGCAGCATCGATTGACTCCTCCAAGGACGCGATCTCGGGGATGAGGCCTGACCTCAATTGGGTTAGTCGTAACATTTCCTTGTTTTCGTCGAATAGGGCATTCTTGGTGGAAATTTGCTGCCCTTTTAGGCTTTCGATTTGCCGTACCAGTAACGCATACTGTTCTTCTACGCTCTCCTTTTCGCCTTCGATCTGGAGAAGTCTGTCCGTGTAACTCTCAGCTGAATTCAGGAATCCACTAATCTGGTTTTCATACTTCGCAAGTTCTTGCTCCACTGACAGAATTCGCCTACACAGTCCCTCGCGTTCACCATCAATTCTTTGAAGCTCGGCGATTAGATTTTCCTCGGTGTGTCTGAGAGAATCGATACCAACCTCTTGGCGTTGGATTTCATCGGTAAATGTTTCGATCTCTTGAGTTAAGTCAGATATTGCGGTTCTAAGACTTGAAATCCTAGACCCAAGCAACATGCCTCTCGCTCTTGTTTCCTCGAATTGTTTTTCAGAACTTGACAGTTCTTGCGCCAAAGGAATTGCTTCCGCTTTCTTCTTTGTAATCACAGATTCTTTCTCGTCGATTTCGCGCGAAAGCGACTCCAACTCTTGTTTTCGTAGGAAGAGTGTTGCATGCCTGGGAGGTTCGCCTCCTGTAATAGCTCCTCCGGAGTCAATGATTTCTCCGTCTAAGGTTACAACCCGTGTTGTCCACGAGGATTCTTCCATGAAAGCCAAACCGCTCTCGATTGTCTCAGCCAAAACTACATTTCCAAACAAATACTGCGCACACACCCGCAAATCTTGGGAGTAGTTTACGATAGAAAGAAGAGGCTTGACACCGCTTACTTTCTCCAGGGCTGATAATGCTTTCTTGTGCAGGGTCCGAGGTTTCAACACGCTCAGCGGCAAGAAAGTACATCTTCCACCCTTGTGCTCCTTTAGGTATGCTATTGACGATTTGGCGGCCTCTTCGTCAGATACTACTATGTTTTCTGTAGTACCCCCTGCAGCAGAGGAAAGAGCCTTTATGTACCTTGTCTCACATGAAACGAGCTCTCCTACAGCACCTATTACGCCCTTGAGAACACCCCGTTTTTGACCCAAGAGAATTGTGCGAGGGCCCTTTCCATAACCCTCAAAACTCGACTCCAGTTCCTGAAGCACTTTTCTTCTAGCCTTGGCCGACGACAATTGAGATTCCAAGGAAGTAATACAAGAAGTGATGCTCCCCAGAGACTCTCTCAAGACTTTGATCTGTTCTTCATATGAGGCGCACAAAGCCCTGGTTCCCCGTTCTTCTTCTATGGCTTTAGACAATTCCTGTTCCGCTTTGTCCCGCTTCTTCAAAAGGTCATCCACGCCTTCATTGAGAGCCAGAACCCTGCTACTTGCTTCCTTCAGTTCCGCCCTTAGGAGGAGAATCTGCCCTTCTTGTTCACTTTTCTTCTTCTCAAGAACCGCCAGGTTCTCATTTAATGAGTTTAGCTGCGAACGCATATCAATGACTCTGGTTCCTAGCGATTTCCACAGCCGCTCAAAATCGTCTTTCTCGCCTTGGACAGTTTTGAGGTTGGCTAAAACTTCCATCCGCTTTGCGGAGATTTCATCATGCTTAGATCTTAGCGATTCTTCGCGCGAGGACATGTCTTTGATCTCGGATTCCAAAGATCCTATGCGCACTTCTCGTGCTTCTATTTCCCTGGAGATCAAACTCAGTTTGCCACGGAGTTCGTCTCTACTTTTCTTCAATGCAAAAGATCGTTCCTCAAGCTCTTCTTTTTGTTGTGTACGAAGGATACAGCGGTTCTCTTTGACTTTGAGTTCAGTCCGAAGCGAGTCGAGATCATTTTGTAGTCGGGACGTGCGATCTACAATTTCGTCTACCTCTTTTAAATACTTGGCCAAACGCCTGTCTGCATTCTGAAACTGTCGATACTCCTCATTCTCCCGGTATAGCCACATCGACAGCTCCAAATCGTTTTTCTCTTTCAACAGAGCATGATATTCCCTAGCCACCTCCCAGTCTGAATAAAGAGATGACTTACGGGATTCAAGTTCTACCAACAAATCCTCAAGCCTAACCAGATCCCTGCCTGCCAGGGATAATTTATCCTCGATTTCTTTCCGATTGAGTCTGAACCTTGATACCCCCGATGCTTCTTCTATCCAAAGGCGCCTATCTTCCGGCCTTCCACCCGCGAGTTCTTGAATGGTCCCCTGGCCTATAACCACATAGCCTGTGTGTGATAGCCCGGTGCCTAGCAATAGGTCGTTTACATCTTTATACCGACAAGTTTTGTTGTTGATCCTGTATTCACTAGAGCCATCCCTTGTAAAACGTCTAGTAAGCTCTAGCTCTCTTTCATCTTTGACCCCGTCGATAAGCAGCCTCACTTCGGCCATGCCCATAGCCTTTCTCTTGTGCGTGCCACCGAATATGAGATCTTGCAGCCTATTGCACCGTAGAAGCCTCGGGTTTTGCTCGCCCAGGACCCATCTTAATGCGTCTGCTATGTTGGATTTCCCACATCCGTTAGGGCCCACGATTGCAGTAATTCCTGTTCCGAAACTCAAGTCTGTGCGGTCACAAAACGACTTGAATCCATGAAGCGAGATCTTTTTTAGCAAGAAATCAGTGCCTCCTGACAAAGGTTATGTATGTAAATTTATATATGTTATGTAAAGGATTATTCACCCACTGATATAAGGTAACTATGTTATCCAAATATCTAGGAGTGGGAACCTTTTGTCTAAAATCGACCAAATGGCTTATTTCATACTAGCCAATCCAAATATAACAGGTAAAGAGCTTGCTGCAAAGTTAGGCTATTCTGAACCAAAGTCCGTTTACTACTGGCTCGAAAAGGCAGGGTACAGCGGTCTCAAAGATTTCAAGAAAATGGTGTTATCCAGGTCTTTTCCTATCCCAAGTCAGACCGTGGAAACTACACGGGACTCAAAAAGATGGACGACCATGCCCCTTTATTTTGAAAACGACAGCCTGAGGCAACTTGACCTGAAAGAATACATCAACGCACATTTAGGTCCAAGGAGTTTCGCAGTCCTCATTTCAGAAAATAGATACGGAGAGATAGCGAGTCCGGGAGATTTGCTCATAATCGATCCGGAAGGTAAGTGTGGCCAGGGAGACCTAATACTCATAAATCAACAGGGTCATCCGGCCATCGCGAGGGTTTACTATTTGCCCGATAAGGCTCCGATCTACATAGATGTAAAGGACGTTACTCAACTGCTATCCCCTGACTTCATAAATGGCAAGATAATCTTCATTCTCAACCACTCAGTCTAAGAGCCCCTTTTTCTGAAGATATTCTCGGGCGGAATTCTCCTCAGCTTCTTTCTTCGTGCTACCTCGTCCTGTTGAAACCTGTTTGCCATTAATCAAACAAGCGATGTTGTAATGAGGGCTATGATCTGGTCCCTCTACGCTTATGACTCGGTACTCAAGTTTTGCACCGGGGGTCTTTTGCACAAACTCCTGCAAAAGACTTTTGGGATCTATCGGCAGCTCAGTCGGATCCTCATTTATCAAAAGAGCGGTTACCAGTTCTCGAGTCCGTTCCCAACCATATTGTATAAAGTACGCACCTATGACTGCCTCAAATGCACCCGCAAGTATGCTGGGTCTCGCTCTCCCACCAGTTAGTTCTTCGCCTCTGCCCAATTTTAGGTAAGACCCGAGATCCACCATCTGTGCTATTTGAGCAAGCGATGCCCCTGAGACTAATGCAGCCCTCATCCTCGTAAGTTCGCCTTCAGAAAGGCCAGGCAACCGTTCGTACAAGTTCAGTGCCACCGCCAGAGATATGACCGCATCTCCTAAAAACTCCAACCTCTCGTTGGACGGAAACCCTTCACCCTTTTCATTTGAGTACGAAACATGAGTAAATGCTTGGCTCTTCAGCTGCTCGTCAAGGCCTTCTATTGCCTTCTGAAAGACACCCTTTAGTCGTTCAATTTTCTTATGACAAGGCAAGCGTTTTGCCCCCCAAAACCAAAAGAGTTCTTTAGTGCGACGCGAATCTCGCATTCTCTTGCTTTGTTAGGTACATAATCGAGGTCACATTCTGGGTCCGGTTCCTCGTAGTTTATCGTAGGCGGAACGATTCCGTTTTCCATGGCCAAAACCGTCGCAATTGTCTCAACCGCCCCGGCTGCGCCAAGCAAGTGACCAATCATAGATTTCGTTGACGATATCATCGTGTCATACGCTTTTGGGCCCATTAGATTCTTGATCGCTTGAGTCTCGTTGGCGTCGTTGTATGGAGTAGAGGTTCCATGAGCATTGATGTAGTCTATGTCAGAAGGTGTCAACCCTGCGTCTCGTATTGCAGCGTCCATCGCCCTTCTAGCGCCATCACCCTCGGGCGCGGGAGCTGTAATATGATATGCATCGGAACTCATACCATATCCCACTACTTCAGCATATATCCTAGCATTGCGCCTTCGAGCATGCTCTAATTCCTCGAGCACAAGGACTCCGGCCCCTTCGCCTATCACAAAACCATCGCGGTTCTTATCAAAAGGAGAAGACGCTTTGGAGACAAGTTCATTTCTTGTAGACAAGGCTTTCATGTTGCAAAAACCCGCTAAGCACAAAGGAACAAGCGGAGCTTCGGTGCCGCCGGTAACCATCATTTCCGCGTACCCATGCTGTATGATTCTGAAGCTTTCGCCAATTGCATTCGTGCCCGACGCACATGCGGTGACGATAGTGTTTATGGGACCCTTGAGTCCCAAATCGATAGATATATGGCCTGCTGCCATGTTCGGTATCATCATAGGCACGAAAAAGGGTGAGACTCTTCCCGGGCCCTTAGTCATGTAGTTTTCGTATTCATTGGACAGAGTCTCAATACCGCCTATTCCCGTTCCAATAATAACCCCTGCTCTTTCAGGTTCAAGGCCATCATTCATATCCGCATGTTCCGCTGCCATGCGCGCACACGCAACGGCCATCTGGGTGAACCTATCCATTTTCCGAGCCTCACGTCGGTCAAGGTAATCCAAAGGGTCAAAATCAACCTCTCCGGCGATCCTAGAAGGGAAGTCTGATGCGTCAAACCGAGTAATCTCCCGTATGCCAGACTTACCCTCGACAAGGCTATTCCAAAACGATGGTAATCCAGTACCTATAGGGCTTATGACCCCCATACCAGTAACAACAACGCGTCTGTTTGCCTCCACCTTCAGGCACATCCTCTCCGTAGACTACGGCCCCGCTGGCCACGAAGGCCGCAGGGCCTCGCTCTAACCGTTATTCTTTGACATGCTCCTTAAGATATTCTACGGCATCTTGGAC
>ERZ795047.747-NODE-747-length-38199-cov-50.610371_pt1 | contig 38199 bp, 30 predicted proteins | sample MGYA00375131_ERZ795047 | MGnify/ENA primary metagenome ERZ795047 (study PRJEB30176, sample SAMN05720228) | activated sludge metagenome | isolation source: Anaerobic digester | place: Japan | collected 2015-05-20 ...
CGGCACCATACACACCCGGTAATGTATTATTCTTGAATAGTAAGAACCTTTCCGAGGCACCTGTCGCAATCAAGATGTAGTCTGCAGTATACTCGCTCACGCTGTTTGAATTTCTATCGTAAGCAACGATTGAATCTTCATAAATACCTGCGAGCGTAGTTTGCATCAAGAAATCTATACCAAGTTCTTTAGCTTTATCTACAAGACGTTTTCCTATTTCAAAACCTCTTACAGACGCATAAAATCCCTCATGACCAAAGAATTTATGAGTCTGTTTCGGAAGTTGTCCACCAGGTTCTATACCTTCATCGACTACTAACACTTTCGTACCGTCACCAATACTTTCAGCAATTGCAATTGCACCACATAGACCTGCAGGCCCTGCCCCAATTACTATAGCATCAACATGCTTTCTTCCACCAGCTTCGTTGTCTACCATTTTGGCTTCCCCCTTCCTTCTTGTCTACGGACATTTATTCCATCGCGGACGGGGGTAATGCAAGACCTTACATTTGGAATGCCATCAACTTCGACAAGGCATGATGAACATTTTCCAATTGCACAGAAGAATCCCCTTGCATGGTTGTGTTCGGTAAATCCAAATATATCGATACCATTTGCAATCAGTGCGCTTGCTATCGTATCACTTGGAAGTGCACAAATAGGCTGGCCTTCAAAATAAAAAACAACATGCGCCTTACTAGTAGAAGACTTAACATCCAAAATTGGATGTTCAACTAACCTCCCCATGTATTCCCCTCCAATCAACAAACTCAAAGAATTTAAAGAATCAAAAAGTTCAAAAATTTTCTTAAATGAAAGCTCCTACACCTATATAATTATATGACCTGAATGCCATTTCAGCAAAATATGGAATTTGTTTGTTATGCGAAGATAATTTTATGTATCGCTACGGAGTTCAATCAATCTCTGGTTTGTGTTATAATCTAAAGTGTATCTAACGCATGGAAGTGAATAGTAGAATTTGGGACTTTCCTTGAGAGGGTGATTGTGTGTCTAAGTTGTCAAAAGGAGCAAAAATTGTACTTAAGAAAGACATCAAAAGGCGTGTATTACTTGGCCATCCGTGGATTTATGATAACGAGATAGAACGTATAGATGGCAATTTTACAAATGGTTCAATAGTCGATGTTTACACATCTGCAGGACAATTTCTAGGACGTGGTTACATCAACACTGAATCAAGAATAACTGTAAGGTTGTTGACTCGCAAAATGGTTGAAATAAACAAAGAATTCATAAGAAAGAGATTTGACGAAGCATTAAGAAATCGTTATAACATCGTCCATGAAAATGCGTACAGAGTGCTCTTCGGTGAGGCCGACGGGCTACCCGGTCTTGTTGTCGATAAATTCGACAAATATCTCTCGGTGCAATTCAACACATTAGGGATGTACATGCTCAAGCAGCAGATAATTGATGTGCTGATAGATATCTTCCATCCAACTGCCATTTTCGAACATACTGAAGGGAGTGCTGTGAGAAAAGAGGGATTAGAAGAACGTGCTGAATGGATATATGGAAAGGGCCCCGAATTGATACCTTTTGAAAACAACGGTATCAAATTCTTAGCTGACACAAAAGGTCAAAAGACAGGTGCATTCTTAGATCAAAGAGAAAATGCAAAAAAACTTATGGAATTTGCCAAAGATAGAGTATGCTTAGATTGCTTTTCATACACAGGAAATTTTGGTATGCACTTACTGAAAGGTGGTGCTAAACACGTTACATTTGTCGATTATTCCGATAGAGCAATCGAAATTTCAAGAGAAATAGCCAGGCTTAACGGGTTTGACAACTGCGACTTTGTTGTCGAAAATGTTTTCGATTATCTAAAGTCCAACTACGAAAAATCCAACTTATTTGACCTCATAGTACTTGATCCACCATCATTTGCAAAGAGTGCAGCAAATAGAGATGCAGCATTCAAAGGATATAAGGAAATAAACTACAGGAGCATGAAGATTCTCAAGAATAATGGTTTGCTTGCAACCGCTTCTTGCACTCAAGTTGTATCACAAACAGAGTTCGAAAACGTTTTGGTGGAAGCAGGTATTGATGCAAAGGTTATCTTGAGACTCTTGTACAGGGGAGGTCAGTCGATAGATCACCCGCAAGTTTATAGCATACTGGAAAGCATGTACTTGAAATTCTTGATTTTGCAGATAACCTACATAAGTAGCATCTAACTATTTTCAATATCGTCACAAAATGTTATAATTGTTTCAAGAACTTTGTACATTAGAAATGTTTGTACGCTTCAAGATATTTAGGAGATTTAGGAGATTAAAGATGGATCGAGGGATGTAAAGATGCAGGGGAGAAAGCACACACGTTTTTTTAAATTATTTCTTTATACTATCCTTTTCTTACCTTCCTTACTTTTTTCAGGTGCACTTATAGTCTCTTCCAATTCTCTTGTGGATGAAGCTGGAAATGTCATAAAGTCTGGTACTTTTTCAGATGTTTTATACGATGGAACGCAATATTATTATATCGCCAGTGATGGAATATACACGCTCGATGGAAAAACGAAGATAGACATAAGGAATGCTCAAAGAGTCGGCATAAATTATGTTACTTCAGCAAATAAAGTATACAAGATATCAAACGGAAAGGCAACCACCATCGGAACAGTTCCAAGCACACTCCAGAGTATAGTAGTAAAAGATGATTACATAATGGGCATAGATGGAAGTCAAGTCGTTTGCTACGATGAAGGTACAATCGTCTGGTCAATGGTCGTTTCGGCAAAGACGTTGAAATTGAGTGGTGACTACTTGGCCGCTCTTGGAACGCAATCGCAACTCTTCAACATATCTAATCCGAAATACGTCAAACTTGAACGCACCTACCCTTCGTACAAAGACTATGCATTCTTTTCAGGTTATCATGCATTTAGCGATGGAACAAAGATATACTTGTACAAGGGCAATTCAAGACTTAGTTCGACGTTTCCATACAAAGGTCAACTACTCAGTGATGGAAATAATCTTTATTCAGGAAATATTGTAATAACAAGTGATTTGATCCAAAAGGATCAAAAATTCACTGCCAAATCTCTTGTACCTGTTATCACAAACGAAGAAGATACCACAACTGTTGCTGAGGTTCCCGACAAGATTGAAGAAACTCAACCAACAGTTCCCAGCCAAAGTACTCAGTCCGATACGAGTGTTCAAAGTACCCCTCAGCCAGAGATATCCGTTGTCAAACCGTCTGAAAAAACGCCAACAACGAAAGAACCTAAGTTGTATGAACTGATTTGGAAAGTAGTTATAAACGATGAAATATTTGGAAAGCCAGCAGTAAAAGAAACAACTGCGTATGTTCCTACACTTAAAGGTAGTGTTTTTTCCATATCCAGTGGGAAAATTCAGTGGACTTTTAAGACAAGCTTTGTAATAGTTGCACATGTGACAGTTGGTAACAATGTATACATAGTATCTTGGGACGATACCGTTTATGCTGTAAATGAAAAGGGACAACTCAGTTGGAAACTAAAACTCGATGGAGATATCTCTCAAGGGCCTGCATGGGACGGTTATTATCTCTATGTTGTGACCGACAATGGTACAATGTATACTATAAAAGACCTTGGAAAGAGTGGAAGTATAACATCTTCTTACAGGACTGCATCGTATCCTGTAATACCACCGTCTGTCTCACTCTCTGGAAAGATATATGTTGTAGATGGTGTGGGAAATCTGTGGCGCGAAAAGGAATCAACTACGTTTGTAGGGAAGATAAAGAATCTACCGTTAGTATCTGAAAATCCTTACGTAAGTCAGCAACTCGGTTTTGCACTGATAGATGAAACAGGGTTATCGTATGAGTTCGTACCTATGCAGAAAGAAACACAGATATTGAGAGGGAAAAGCGCATTTTTAACGATAAGTGGTCAAGTTAACGATGCAGTTATGGGCAAGAAGAACATGTACGTCCTAACAGATTCAGGTAAATTCTACGTCATAGATAAAGAATCGAAGAAAACATTATTTACCGATACAGTTCAAAACGGTCGATATATTTCTTTGAGCAACGGTTATTTATTTGTATTTGGTGATGATGCTAGGTGCTACTACGTTGGTGATACGCCATCCGGGCTGTGGAATAGTTTGTACGGAAATTCATTGAACTGGAATTCGGCAATAAAATAGTGATTAGTAAAGAGTAGTAAAACACACATTATTTCAAGAGAGGTAGTACATTGACAAGACTATTAGGTGATTTTTCTTATTATGCCGTTTGTGTACCTGTTTTTATGGGCCGATTCTTATTTGAAGTCAGATCAGAGTACGTCTCTCAACCACTTGAAGTTGCGTTCCCTGGTGGGAAAATAGAAGATGATGAAACCCCTTTTGAAGCCGCTCTTAGAGAACTAAGAGAAGAAACTGGGCTTAACATAGTATCAAAAATTTGTGATGTAGAGCCTGTTGTTACTCCTTTTAACACCGTTATATTTCCGTTCATTGTAGAAGTTGATATAAAGAATATGGTCATCAGCAAATCTGAAGTTTCGGAAGTCTTTCTTGCACCTGTAGAATTCTTCGAAACCCCTTACAAAGTAGCAAATGTAGATGTGAGACTTGAACCTCCAGACGATTTTCCATATGATCTTATTCCATTTCAAAAAGATTATCCGTGGAAAACTGGTAAGTATGAAGTCATATTCTACAAATGGGACAGTTACATCATCTGGGGTATAACTGCAAGAATTGCTCGGAGGGCTGCTCAAATTCTGAGAAAAGATTGAATGGTTTAACGCATAGAATGGGAAAGACTGAAAAATATGGGGGGAACGGGGATGTTCTTTAAAACTTATTCTGCTGTCATAGTTGGTATAACACCACTTCTTGTCTCAGTTGAAGTGGACATAAATTCTCGTAGCGTAAAAAGAGATATGAACATAGTCGGGCTTCCTGACACTGCGGTAAAGGAAAGCAAACAGAGAATTATCAGTGCATTCAAAAACTCTGGTATTGCACTTCCCGATGGACTTGTAACAGTGAATCTTGCACCGAGTGATGTAAAAAAGGAAGGGACCTATTTAGACCTTGCAATTGCACTTGCGATCTTGGGTGCAACAAAGCACATTCCACAATTTGAAAGTGTTGTCCTAGGTGAGTTAGGATTAGATGGAAATATCAGAAAAGTGAAAGGCGTACTTCCTATATTACTTGAATACTCTGACAAGGGTTTTGACTTCATCATACCGCAAGATAACACCACAGAAGCACTCGCTTCAAAATCCAAGTTCAAGGCCTTCTCCTCGCTTTCCCAAGCGGTATTATCACTTAAGACAGGTGAATATTCACTCAAAATAGATGAGTTTTCCTCAAACGTTGAGAACGTGCAGAAATACGAAGAAGACTTTTCAGATATAAAGGGCCACACTTTGCCGAAGAGAGCTTTTGAAATTGCAGCAGCCGGTGGTCACAACATTCTTATGGTTGGTCCCCCAGGTACAGGAAAAACGATGTTTGCTAGAAGATTCCCGACGATATTGCCCGAGATGGATGAAAAGGAAATCATAGAGACGTCGAAGATATACAGTGCAGTTGGATTGCTAGACTCCTCTTTGATAAAGCAAAGACCGTTCAGAAGTCCACATCATACATCGAGTGCTGTTGCCATAATAGGGGGTGGCAGCAACGTAAAACCTGGTGAGGTAACGCTCGCACACAATGGTATACTATTTTTGGACGAACTACCTGAATTTAGGCGAGATGTCCTTGAAGCACTGAGGGAACCACTCGAAGATTCTGTTGTAACCGTCTCAAGGGCAAAGGCAACACACATATTTCCAGCCAACTTCCAGCTTATAGCAGCTATGAATCCTTGTCCATGTGGTTATTTTGGTGACAAGGAGATCGCATGCAAATGCTCTTCATATGAGATAAAGCGGTATTGGAAAAACATCTCAGGACCTATCTTGGATAGAATCGATATTCAAATCCAAGTACCCAGAGTAGAATTTGAAGAAATGCGTAGCAAGACATATGGTGAGACGAGTGCACAGATAAGGGAGAGAGTGATAAAGGCACGCGAAGTTCAAAAGAAAAGATATGCAAAAGAAGCAATAAAGGTCAACAGTAAATTAAGTCACAAAATGATAGAAAAGTACATAACTCTATCGAGTGATGCCGAAGAGATATTAAAGTTGTATGTAAAGAAATACAAATTATCCGGAAGAGCTATCGATAAGGTCTTGAAAATGGCGCAAACAATTGCTGATTTGAACGAATCAAATACGGTAGATGTGAAATGCATCAGTGAGGCATTACAGTACAGGTTGAATAATCTCGATAGCGACTTTGCACTGTGATTTTCATGAGTCTTAGAATAATCGTGATAAAGCACAAAAATAGAACAGGGGGATGAAAATGGACAAGTTGAAGGAGTACTATCAAAAGATTGCGAAGTATTCAAGTGCATCAGCATTACTATATTGGGATATGCAAACGTACATGCCATCTGCAGCCGGTGAATATCGTGCAGAAGTTCTCTCTGAAATTGGCAGTTATGCATTTATAATGTCCGTTTCAGATGAACTTGGCAATCTTCTCAAAAGTGCAACGCCAAACTCGGAAATAGATGAAGCTATCGTGCGTGTTGGTTTGAAAGAATACGAAAAGTACAAGAAGGTACCGGCCGAAGTCTTTGAAGAAATGATGAGAGTTTCCGCTATATGTGAACAATTGTGGCAAAAAGCAAAAAAAGAAAGAAATTTTGAGATTGTAGAACCTTATCTTGAAAAGGTCGTAGAATTGAACAAAGAAATGGCAAAGTACCTTGGGTATGATAATGATCCATACGATGCGCTACTTGATCGTTTTGAACCCGGCATGACGGCCGAAGAATTAAATCGCATATTTACACCGCTTAAAGAATTCACAATCAAAGTATTGAAAGAAATAGAAAAGGTAGGAAAAGTAGAAGACCCATTTGAACGAGAAATTGATCCCGCGAGGCAAGAGAAATTCAACAGATGGCTCCTCACCCATCTCAAATACGACAGTACAAAATGTAGATTAGATGTATCTGCTCACCCATTTACAAACCCAATTGGTATAAATGATGTAAGGATAACTACAAGGTACGTGCCAAATGATCCGAAAAATTCCATATTTTCTACAATACATGAATTTGGACATGCGCAATACGCCTTGTCTATCCCAGACGAATTTTACGGTCTACCAATAGGTAGTAGTGCATCGTATGGATTTGACGAAAGCCAATCGAGATTTTGGGAGAATGTCTTGGGGAGAAGTCTTCCTTTTTGGACGGGGATATATGAAAAATTCATTGAAGTATTCCCGGAGATGGCGAATTATTCTGTAGAAGACATTTGGCGAGGTGTAAATATAGTGAGACGTTCTTACATAAGAACGGAAGCAGATGAGGTTACTTACACGCTTCACATAATTTTGAGATATGAATTGGAACATGCATTGATAAACGATGAACTATCTGTCAAAGATATACCAACGGCTTGGAACGAATTGTTTTCAAAATACTTTGGGCTGAAGATAGATGATATATCGCTTGGTTGCTTGCAGGATCCCCATTGGTACGGTGGCTCGTTTGGTTACTTCCCAACCTATCTACTTGGAAACCTGTACGCTGCACAAATTTACGATGCAATGAAAAAGGAAATTGATTTCGATACGCTAGTTGTAAATGGTGAATTTGACAAAGTAAGAGGCTGGCTTACCGAAAAGATTTACTCTAAAGGCAGAATGTACGAACCCAAAGAATTAATCAAGAAAGTAACGAACAGTGATTTCGACTCCAAATACTTCATAGATTACATAACAAAAAAGTACAGCAGAGTATATTCGAGTAACCTATGATTTTTTGTCTATTTTCAATTCGTGAATGTTATACACTGTGCAGATTATATAATTAAAAATAATTAAAAACAAACCTGCTCAACAACTCAACAAATTATAAGTTATGAGCAGGTTTGCTTTTGTTTTAGTTTCAATATGACTATCTAGAAAATTCGCTTGTATTGATCGTATCCTCTCACCGTATCGTTCAAGGGTTTCAAAAGTCTAAAGCCCCTTTCTGGTATATCGAACTTCAAAAGTCCAGCGCTTAGACTAAATTTTTCACCCGTAAAAAGGTCCACAAATCGTGTTCTATCGAGCAATCTACCATCTTTGATCTGAGCAGCAACTCTTCTTGCATTCGACCTATTTATGGCGACAACAATATCATCAAGCATGTAAGGTGCCTTTCTCAAAAAGACCAGTGGGTCTGTGTTTAGCACTTCAAAAGACCCGATCTTCAACGCAGTCTCAGCCTTTCTCAATGCTATGATTTTTTTGTAAAATTCTCTTAATTCTGTGTCCCAAGTTTCTTCATTCCACTTCATTGTATCTCGGCATTCCGGATCCCTTCCACCTTCCAAACCAACCTCACTGCCATAGTAAACAACGGGAACACCAGGATAGGTAAATTGGAGTACCACTGCTAATTTTCTCAGTGATTTATCTGGAAGCACATTCGCAATTCTCTCACTATCATGGCTATCAAGCATATTCCAACAACCATAAATATTCGGTGTATCGTTGAAAACAGAAGTCAACGCACTACCAATCTCATTGAGTTCGCCATTTAGATAGCTCAAAATGAGCTCACGCAGATGGTAATTCATAATACCATCGACCATATTCCAGCCTTCGGGATAAGTCCACAACTCACTTACGACATATTTCTCTGTTGAAATACTCTTAACTTTAGAGGCTATGAATGCATTATTAACTGGTCCCAAATCTTGCCCACAATCCAATCTCCAGCCATCTATTCCCATCTTGAGATACTTATGGATCACTTGTGTTATGTAATTGCGTACTTCCAATTCCTCCAAATTCAGTTCCGGCAAAGATTGTGCACCCCACCATCCCCTATGACCACTCTCATACATCGTAAATTTGCTCATGGCATCTCTGTTTCCATTCTTAGCTTTAACAAACCACTTATGTTGAGAACTCACATGATTGAAGACACCGTCCAAAACGAGCCTCATATTCTCTCTCTTCAGTTTACTTACCAAAAAAGTCAGTGCGCGATTTCCACCAAATTGTGAATCTACCTTGAAATAATCTGCACCGTCATACTTGTGGTTTGATGGAGACGAGAAGATCGGTGTCAGATATAGACAATTTACACCAAGGTCCTTCAAATAATCAAGTTTTTCACCCACTCCCCACAAATCCCCTCCATAGAAAGACTGACTTGACCGCCAATCTCCTGTTGCAACTGGCTTTTCATCCCACTCTTTGATTGTACCGCCTCGATTTATGTACAAACTAGCTTTGTCTTGAACACTCTTTCCCTTACCAATAGAGAATCTATCGGGGAAGATCTCGTAAACGACACTTTCATACACCCAAAATGGTGTTGGGTATTTTAAAGTATTCCTCACGTTATTAATAGAATTGCTTGAGAACTGCACAACACACCTCCGAAATTTTCAAGATTTTAAAGTGTTTTCAATATTTTCCCAACATTGTTGGCATCAATTGACTAAACTACTCGATGGTATATGTGATAAAATAAGAGTAGAACTTTCATTCTTTTATACAATCATATCACAAAAACACGTCTGAGAAAGGATGATGGTAGAATATGGAACTCACGGACATAATCGAAAAGCGCAGAAGTATAAGAGATTTCAGAGACATCCCAATTCCCAATGAAATTTTGGAAAAGATATTAAACTATGCACTCTTGGCACCAAGCGGAAGAAATGCAAAGCCAGTTGACCTCATCGTTCTAAAGGACAAAGAGACGATCACCAAAGTAATGAATGCAAGAACAAACAACTTTGGATTTTTGAAAACGGCACCTGTGTGCATCGTTGTTACCGCCGATGAAGAAAGTAGCACTTGGTGTGCAGATGCGTCGATAGTTGCTAGTTACATCCAATTACTTGCAGTCAACTACGGCCTTGGAAGTTGCTGGGGACAAGTTCATGGCAGGTATTTCAACGATAAATCCGTTGAAGAAGAAATCAAAAGAATCCTGTCTATTCCAGAAAATTTCCGTGTTCTTTCGATAGTAAGCTTGGGATATGCGAATGAAGAGAAGGCTCCACACACACTCAATGAGGTTAACAAGAGCAAAATACATTACGATCACTGGTAAGTAAAGATGGCAGAATTTACAAATCCAAGAAAGAGAGGGGAGAAGAGGGATGAATGAATTCAAGAACACTCTAAGAACGAACAAGGAAAAAGTAGTAAAACTTTCGATACTTGTAGAAATCTCGCACCCAGTTGTACGTATGCCCGTAATGGATGGTGTAGGCAACGCATACTATTTCCCTGGTGTCGGTGGAATAACGTACAACTTCGGCCTAGGTGACAACGCATTTTCCATGCACGGTGATCACATAGAGCCGGACCTTAGCACAAAAAATCCCGACAGAGATCTCAATCAAACATGCATGTCGTTGGCTTGTATCGGCAACGAAGCTACTGTAGTATCGGGTGATGGTAAAGGAATGAAAGGATACGTCATAGGAAAGCACGGTGGTATAGACCACGTACTTGTGTGGATGCCAGATAAAGAGAAACTTGTATTAGGCGACAAGATTCAAATCAAATCGTGGGGACAAGGCTTGGAACTAAATGACTACCCCGATGTAAGAGTCTTCAATGTAGATCCAGAACTATTTGAGAAAATACCAATAGAAGAAAAAACCGCTAGACTACATGTCCCAGTCACCGCTATAGTGCCAGCACATCTAACAGGTTCCGGGATCGGTTCATCCAATCCAGTTGGGACAGACTATGATATGAACACGTTAGATGAGGAAGAGATTAGAAAACACGGCCTTGATAAAGTCAGAATCGGAGATTTAGTTGCAATCTCGGATCATTACAACGGGTACGGCGCAGGTGGTTATAAATCTGGTTCCATTTCCATCGGTGTTGTTGTACATTCAGACTGCTTCAAAACTGGTCATGGCCCTGGAATCGTTGTCATCATGACAAGTTACGACGATAAAATCAGGCCTTTTGTAGATCCAGAGAGTAACATCAAAAAGTACTTAGGTATTTGAGATACTCATAAATTAGTAAATTAGAATAATAGATCAATTATCGTATCAGTTATCGTAAACCAACGCACTCCAAAAGGAGTGCGCTTTTATTTTTTACTTTCATTTTTTCAGCGTAATATCGGATAATACATGGAAGACAATTGACTTTAATAAATAGTAATAGATATACTTAGGAAAAGGAAGAATAATCCACATAACCACAATTATTGATTGCTTTTTGCGAGATAAACTTGCATAATTAAGTGGCTGAATTTGCACTGCTCTGTGTTATAATCTGAGAGGTGATTCATACCTAACATGAAAGGTGATTCACACAGCATTCATAACTGCATTAAACTAGTGGGTTTAGCAAAAAAAAGACGCAAGGGAGGAGAAAAACATGAAGTATGCAAAGATAGTTTCGTCGGGTATGTACGTTCCCCAAAAGGTCATGACAAATGCCGAGTTTGAGAAGCTGACTATGTTGACGATTGATCCATATTATTCAGATGTGATTGGCATCAATCATCGCCACATCTCTGAAGATTGGGAAACGCCGACGTACATGGCCGCGGAAGCTGCAAAGAAGGCTCTTCAAAGAATTGGTATGCAACCAGAAGAGATTGGTCTAATCATAGTTGGTACGGACACACCTGAGGCAGTCTCACCACCAGATGCACCACGAGTCCAATATTTAATTGGTGCGCACAAGGCTGAGACTATGGCATTCAACGTTAATGCATCGTGTGCAAATGGTGCCTTATTACTCGATATCGCTGCCAAATACATTGCAATGGGCGATTGCAAGAATGTGCTGGTCATCGGTACTTACGCAATGACAAAGTTCCTAAACTGGAAATACGCTTGGGAAGCATTGTTCAGTGACGGTGCAGCTGCACTTATTGTATCTGCATCAGACGAACCAGGATACATAGGGTCTGTTTCAAGAGCTGATGGGAGTTGGTGGCAGAATTGGGGTATCTACATGGGTGCGGGCACGATGAATTTGCAAGGCATCGAAAGAGGACTCCACAAATTAGACTTACGTGGAGCTTATCCGGCATCTGTGAATGATGAAGGTTGGCCAAATCTGTTGAATAAGTTGATAGAAAAATACAACATTCCTAAAGATGAAATTGCTATGGTGTTCTTTACACAAGTAAGGAAGAAAACTATTCTTAAAGTGATGGATACCATAGGATTACCAATAGAGAAGACACAAATTGTTATGGATAAATTCGGCTACACCGGTTCTGCCTGTGTGTACATGGCATATGATGATGCATATGATGAAGGAAAGTTGGAGAATATATCTGGAAAGTACATTCTGTTCCTTACATCTGGCGTTGGTTTCCAGCAAGTGGCGGTAGCGTTTAAGGCTTGATCTTGGTTTGTGTAACTTGTAACTCTTGCTGATTTCTAAGAAATTGGTTCCGGCCAAGTTATGATCTCAACGTTGTAACTTTGGCCGAACCATTGTAGATTCAAAAAACGAGGTGTTGGATTTTGGGCACAGCAGCATCGAAAAAAAGAAAGCCCCAGAGAACGGATGGCATAGGTTCAAAGAATAAGTTAAAGAAGACAGCACTAAAGTTGTTCAGTGAGAACAGTTTTGTGGATGTTTCAATATCCCAAATTACACGATTGTCAAAATTGAGTACAGGTGCATTCTACCAATACTATGTGAACAAAGACGAAATATTCCGAGAGATTGTGGACGACTTTTTCAGAAATTTTGATAAAGATGTCAATGGAAACAATCTTAGGGAAGTGACAATTAGTTTTGCCAACTATTGTACTAAGAATTCATTGATGACAAAGGCGTTATATCTTAACGAGTATTCTTTTGAATGGATAAGGAACGAGTTCGATGCTCATCTCTTAAAATTATCGAAGAAATTCGGTTTGTCTTACGTAGAGCACTTCTATTTTTGGGCACCACTAAGGTTCTGCGTGTTCTTCGGCGATTTGTTAGAAATAAAGATAAACTACGACGAGCTATTTGAGATTATTCTCGAAGGTATCGGTAAAGACTGTCCCAATGAGTTACCTGCGAATATATTCTCCTTTGTTCCAGAGAGACGCATGATATCGACTGATGAGAGAAGAGAACAGATATTATCGAATGCGGAAAGCCTTTTTGGTACGTATGGATTTAACAAAACACAAGTATACGATATAGCACGTTCTACAGGGATTGCAATTGGTACAGTCTATTTGTACTTCGAAAACAAAAAGGAAATTCTACATGAACTAGTGAGAATCATCAGCAAGGGTTTAAGATACAATGTTAAGTTATCCCTGGAGAAACTTGGAAAGCAGCACAGATTAGTGGAAGAGATAGCTGGTCTGTACGCTTTTGTACAATTTTTCAGAATCCATTCGAATATGTACAAAATAGTAAGAGAAAGTCAATCTATAGACCATGCGATTGCGAAAGAATACTACCGTTCACTCTACGATTCGTATGTTGCAGCACTTAAAAAGGCGCTGGAGAAAGGAGAGATTAAGGACTTCAACCTTTCATACATCGCTCTAATGATGATGAGCTATGGCCATTACGCAGGCGAACGGTATATTTTGTCAGGACGTATCGGAGATCAGAATTCAGAGAGACTCGAAGAATTCTTGAAAGAGCTTTATAGCTATCTTTGCAAAGGACTTGAAGGAAAGGAATGTTATTCAACTGCTCGGTAGTTGATAATTCGAGTTTTTGTTTTTTCCACAAATGCGAGGAGGTGAAACAAGATGAAAAGGTTAGTGGGTATTCTCATTATTTTAGTATTATCTATCAGCATTTTCGCAGAAGTAGGGGTTTATCAAGACAAAGTAGTTGTTGGATCGTTCCAAGCATTATCCGGCCCATATGCAGTTATAGGTCAGGAAATGACCAAAGGAATGAAAGCGTATTTCAACTGGATCAACAAGCGCGGCGGTGTTTATGGAAGAAAGATAGAACTCATAGTTGCTGATGATCAACTGAATCCAGCGAAAACGGTTGTTGAGGTAAAGAGATTGGTTGAGCAAGATAAAGTATTTGCACTTGTCGGTGGACTTGGCACATATGGCTGTTTGGCAGTTATGGACTATGTAGAGCAGAACAAAGTTCCGTTTGTCTATCAAGGTTCCGGTGCTTCCCAGCTCGTACTACCTCCGAAAAAATATATATTTGCAGTCCAGCCAGACTACACACTTGAAGGTGCACTGATAGCAAAATACGTTGCAGAGATTGCAAAGTTCAAAAATCCTGCGATTGTATATATGAACAACGATGTTGGACTCGAAGGATACGCAGCATTCAAAGGAGAGCTTGCAAAGTACAAGATGACGCCATCTGTTGAAATTTCCTACAATCCGGCAGATACAGATTACAGTGGCTTGGTTATTAAACTCGTGGATAAGAATCCTGATGTAGTAGTGGTCTATGGTTTACTGACAGACACAGTAAGATGGGTTAAGACGATAAGAGATTACGGTTTAAATAGTAAAGTTATCACAACGTATGCGAATGCCGATCCATCGTTCTTGACGTTAGCAGGCAAGTATGCAGAAGGTGTCATATTCACAGGTTGGGTACCTCTTCCGACACCAGATAGGCCAGCATTCGTCAGAGATTATCAACGTGCAGTTTCCATACATCAAGAAACTTATGCAAAGGAATTGCCATCATCGTACGCAGTTGCCGGTTTCATAGCCGCAGAAGTCTTCACAGAAGGTCTCATCAGAGCGGGGAAAAATCTGACAAGAGAAGGCTTAGTTAAGGCACTTGAAAGTTTTAAACACTGGGATGGTATTCTTTCGAAGGATATAACTTGGGGACCAAATCTAAGGCGTGGTAAATCATCACTCTACTTCTTGGCGGTAAAGGGTAATCAATTTGTCCCACTCACAGATTTGATACAGTATCAATAAGCATAAACACTTTAGCGGGCCTCGGGTAATTGTTTATTTCCTGAGACCCGCATTTGAATCTTAGTTTCTCTCATCCCTTATTTTCATACCATATTTCCACATTTCTACAGACAAATTAATGAAAACATCATTTCTTAAGGAGTGGTTGAAAAGTGCTAAAGATTGAAAATGTTACTGTGAGGTTTTCTGGGCTTGTTGCAGTTGATAATCTTACGATGGAAGTACAGAATAACTCTATACACTCATTAATAGGTCCAAATGGCGCTGGAAAAACGACAGTATTCAATGTAATATCTGGATTGGTAAAGCATTCCGGAAATGTGTACATAGATGGTACAGACATCACTAAGGTACCCGCACACAAAAGGGTAAATTACGGGTTGGGTAGAAGCTTTCAGAACGTCATCATATTCAAGTATTTAACTGTCCTGCAAAACCTCATGCTGGGCTATCATCATAACCTGAGGTACAATATCTGTGATGAACTGGTTCAAACTAACAAATACGATAAATTCGAAAGGCTTGCAAAGATGCGTGCTGTAGAAGTTGCAGATATTATTGGCATCAAGAATTTATTGGCAGTACCAGCTGGTGGACTTCCTTACGGTTATCAGAAACTTATAGATGTTGCCAGAGCATTGATGAGCGAGCCAAAAATACTCCTTCTCGACGAGCCTGCCGCTGGCTTGACGGAGAAGGAATCAGATATGTTAAAAGAAAGAATTAGAAAAATAAAAGAAAATTCGATTACAGTATTTTTGATAGAACACGATATGAGAATGGTTATGGATATTTCCGATAGAATTACTGTACTGAACTTCGGTAAAAAGATTACAGAAGGTACACCAGAAACAGTTGTTAATGATCCAGAAGTGATAAGCGCATATCTTGGAACGGGCCTTGAAGAGGTGAGAGAAAATGGCTAATAATAGTAAGAACATAGAAGTAAAAAATCTGCAAGTTTGGTACGGCCCGGTCCATGCAGTTAAAGGTATCGATTTGTCCATCAAAGGGGGTAGTATCACAACTATATTGGGCGCAAATGGTGCTGGGAAATCTACTACGCTCAAGGCTCTTGCAGGTGGGGTTAAGTACACCGGTAGTATTTCCGTTGGTGATGAAATTATCGATGCATTGCCAGTTCACAAGAGAGTAGAAAAGGGCATTGTCTTGTGTCCAGAAGGTAGGGGAATATTTTATTCAATGACCGTTAAGGAAAATCTCTTGGCAGGAGCGTATAGAAACAAGAAAGTAGATTACTCATCAGTTCTTGATATCTTTCCTGTGCTGAAAGATAGGATAAACCAAATTGCAGGAACTCTCTCAGGTGGTGAGCAGCAGATGTTGGCTATTGCAAGAGCGCTAATGAGTAATCCATCTTATCTATTACTTGATGAACCTTCGTTAGGATTGGCACCTGTTATCATACAGAAAATAGCCGAAGTGATAAAGAGAATAAATAGTTCTGGAATAACGGTTGTCTTGGTAGAGCAAAATACATCTCTCGCCTTGAGCATTGCAAATTATGCCTATGTTCTTGAAAATGGCAAGGTCGCATTGCATGGTGTACCTTCAGATTTGTTGAAGAGTGATGTAATCCGAGAAAAGTACCTCGGAGGTGTTGCAAAATGATGAATCAAATCATATTGGGACTTTCAACGGGTGCAACATATTCTTTAGTTGCAATTGGGTTAGTTATGATGTACAAAGTCAGCGGGGTTATGAATTTTGCTTATGCAAACATGGGCATGTTTGTAACGTACCTCATATGGTGGTTGGCAACAGGTGCGGGCGTAAATCTGTACGTCAGCATAGCAATAGGTATTGCATTTGCTGCGGTTATGGGAGTAGTCGTTGAACGTTATGGACTAAGGCCTATCAGGCATCTTTCTCATGCATCGATGTTGATTGTAACGTTTGGTATTTTGATGATTTTGGAAGGTTTGGCTATGCAAATTTGGGGAACAGATTACAAAGCTTTCCCAGAACTGGTAACGGGTGCTCCATACGTATTTAGAGGAGATTTTGGCATCTTCGTTTTAAGGCGTCAAGATATACTAATTTTCTCCATTCTAATAGCTGTATCCATTGCACTCTTGATTTTCACAAGATATACAAAGTTTGGTATAGCTGTGAGAGCTGTCTCTGAGAACGAAGAGACTGCAGGATACATGGGCATAAACGTTGGTTCGGTGCTTGCGTTCTCTTGGGGGTTTGGTGCATCGATGGCTGCAGTTGTTGGCATTGTGGCCGCACCAAAGGTATTTGTCTCACCTACCATGTTGACATACTATCAGATTCAAGGATTCACTGCTGCTGTACTAGGCGGATTTGAAACATTTACAGGCGCTGTCTTCGGTGGGCTTATATTAGGCGTAATAGAAAAATTGGTCGGCAATTACATATCTGAAGGATTCAAAGCAACGATCTCACTAGTCATAATAATTATCGTGTTGATATTCTTCCCAAAAGGCTTGTTTGGTAGGAATGTAAGGGGGCGTGTGTAATGATCTGGGTAGTTCTTGCAATAATTCCATTCTTGCTGATGAAAAATGCTTTCATTATAACGATTCTAACACTCGTTGGTGTTTACACAATCGCTTCCATGGGATTAAACATAATAATGGGTTATTCAGGACAGATTTCGATTGGTCATGCGGCATTTATGAGTATAGGTGCATATACTTCCACTCTACTTGTTATGCACTACAACGTCCCAGTTATTTTTGGTATCTTTGCTGGTGGAGCGGTTGCATTCTTATTTGGTTTGGTGATAGGTTTTCCCGCATTACGACTTTCAGGGTTCTATCTTGCCATTGCAACGATGGGATTCGTTGTGGCAATAGAGCAATTGATGGGTTCTTTGGAAAGCGTGACAGGTGGTCATGCTGGTATCAGAAGTATACCATTTGAACATATGTGGAATTCAGATGTTGAAAAATATCTCCTTGTTCTTGCATTTGCATTTATCTGCTACGTCCTTATGAATAGAATGATGCACGCAAAGACTGGGCGTGCATGGATGGCTATCAGAGAGAATGAAATAGCTGCTTCTGTTGTAGGTATAAACACAGCAAAGTACAAAATTCTGGCATTTGCTATTGGTTCGATGATGGCAGGTATCGCCGGTGCCTTGTATGCACACGTTATAGGCTACATCGCACCAAGTGATTTTGGACTATCAAAATCGCTCGATTTGTTAGCTATATCCGTTATCGGCGGTATGGCATCTGTAGACGGTCCATTGTATGGTTCATTGATATACGTTGCAATGCCATTTCTCTTCAGCAGAACGCATATCTCTATGTCAATAGTATTTGGTATCATTTTGATTTTCGTAGTTATGTTCATGCCACTTGGGATCAGCTACTATTTTTACTTGTTCAGGATAAAGTATCTGAATCGGATCGTTTCATTTTTTAAAAAGAGCAGAAGGCCTTATGGACAATTCATCGATACAAGCATGGGCAAGATACATTATATAAAGCATGGGAACGGAAAGATACCGGTCGTGCTTATACATGGAAATTTCGTCTCTGCAAGATTCTTTGAACCTTTTTTGAAAAGGCTCCCGGATAAATATACGGCATACTGTCCAGACTTGCCAAATTTTGGTTTTTCCGACGAACTACCGGGCGACGTAACGTTAGATGGCTATGCTAAAGCCGTCGAGGCATTCGTAGATGCGTTGGGGCTAAATAATTTCATACTCGTCGGTCATTCCCTAGGTGGTGGCGTTGTGATCTCATATGCAATAAAGAACCAATCGAAGATCAAAAAGCTTATACTCATCGATAGTGCACCCATCAATAGTATGAACATTTCAACTGAATCACACACTGTGCTGAACATATATAGATATAACCCGCAAATGATAAAATCTTCGTTAATGTTCAATGCACCTATGTACCCAGATGAGCAATTCTTTGATAGGATGGCTGCTGATGCACTTAGGATGGCCCCGAAAGCGTTTGTAGGGAATTCCGTTGCATTATCAAATTATGATTACAGAGAACAAGCAAAGAATCTGAATATCCCTGTCTATGTTGTATATGGTGACAAGGATGCTATCATAACTTCAGAGGAAATGAAAAGAACTGCCGAAAGTTTCCCAAATAGTAGGTTCATCTTGCTAAAAGACATTGGGCACAGTTCGATTATTGAATCTCCTGATGATATCATCAAATTACTTGAAGAAGAGAAATAGATAGGTAGTTAAGATAGTTATTGTGACGATCGTTGATTCACCCAGGTGTGTTTGATATGTAAGAGTCCTTGATACCCAGCATTTCTCTCATTTGATTTATCTTTTCAACTAAGAATGCAGTTGCACGGACATCATCTTCGTTGTATCTCAGTATTTCTGATAGTACGTTTTCATCGTTTGACTCGATGTAATCTCTGTAAGAATCTATTACAGCAAATCCGTTCAAATCCGTTCTCCACTTGAAGCCAAAATATCTGGCTATTGTTTTCAGAGAATACGAAGGTAAAGGTAATGCGATACACTCACTGTATATTTTGTATACATCTATAAACCTTCCGAATAAGTTGTTCGGAAGGTCTATTTTATATTTCTTTGCCAGCTTTCTGAAACGCACCAACTCGTAAGAATGATAATGATATATAGGCCTATCATCGTTCATCAAATATGCAATAGTGGATTCAAATGTCTCCTTTTCTTCCAATGGATCTCGTGCAAGAAATGGTACGTAAGTATTATCATCGAGGATACCGAATAGATAATCAAAATCGATCGGTGTGTAGCTCTCTATATCCAAATACATACCATTGCTCAACTTCGGCAGTGGTTTAAATGGGATGCACTTATTTCCCAATATACTCTGCGCCTGATAGAAGATTCTACCTGCCTTTTCTCTTCCCAATTCTCTTTCCAAAACCTCTTTCATAGATACAATATCATTTAGTGACTCTATACCAAGTTCTCGCAGTTTTTCCGATGTGCCTCCCTTAAGGCCACGGATAAATGCAGTGCTATCTGTTTGTAGAGTCTCTCTAAAGCAGTCAGATGAGTACTTACAAGTTCTGCAGAGCTGATTTTTCACGATGCCAAACTCATCGTTTCCACAATGTTCACAGAACGACGACAAGAACGACAGCATCTTCGTCACATAAACTCTCCAATTCATAGACGTACTATAATGGGGACTTTCAAATATTATGTCACCGACGTTGTATCCGGCGCTTTCTATAACATACCCTATGAATGCACCTTCAATAAAGTGATAATTGTTGAGTTTCTTCCCCGACTTTTTCATTTTTACAACGACTGGAGAGGTCGATAAAATCTCGTCAGGTTCAACTACAAGCTCACAACCGAACACATCTGTGGAAAATAACACTGTTGAATTCGTCTTCTTAGAAGAACATATATCCAATTTACCTTTTCTTTGACAGAAATAAATCGTCTTTATATCTCTATTTGATATTGTCATGCGCATCCTCACTCTCACGTTTCCAACCATTAAAAGTCTTAGAAATATCGTTCCAATACGTTTGCAACGAACTTATCGCTGAAAAACCTTCTCACAAATTGATAAACAAGTTTATTACCAAATCCTGGAATGTACAACGGTTTTTCCTTCTCAAATGCCTTTAGAGCGCCATCGACTACCTTTTCCGGTTCCATCAGATGTTGGCCTGTGGACATATTTGCTCTCTCAAAAAATTGTGTCTGAGTACTGCCTGGTGCCACACAGAGTACGTGAACGCCATGTGGCCTCAATTCGGCCCAGAGTCCCATTGAAAAATTGTAAACGTACGCTTTAGTTGCACTGTAGACTGAAAAATGTGGCATTGGAATGAATCCGGCCACAGAAGCAATGTTTATAATCCCACCATTTCCTTTTGTGGTCATCAATCTTGCGTAATGATGTGATAATCTTGTAAGTGCATTGATGTTCAGTTTCATCATGTTTTCATATTCTTCGTACTCTTTGTCTACGAAATCACCATACAGACCTACACCGGCATTGTTTACAAGTAGGTCGATGTCAAATCTACTTGTATTATCGATAACAACATCGATGTCATTCGTCAAATCGGCACTGAGTATAACGACACTCGAATTAGAAATCTTGTGAATTGTATTGGCCACTTCAGTTAATGCTTCGGTATTTCTTGCTACCAAAACTATATTTAATCCCTTCTTTGCCAGTTGTATTGCGAATTGTCTGCCAATGCCAGACGAAGCTCCAGTTACCATCGCCCATTTATAGTTTTTCAGATTATTGCCCATAAATCACACCTCCACAAACTCACTAATTGAATTATACACCGACTATGATAGAATTAAATATCCATATTAATGTTGATTTAGACAATCAATCGGGAGGTAACAATTTGGTAAAAGACATTCTGAAAATTGCAATACCTGTGTCAATAGAGAACATCCTCGCAAATACCGGTATATTCATACTCACGATATTACTCTCACTGGTAGGTGAGAGAGAAATCGCAATAAACGCTATATCAAACCAAGCATCGTTCCTTGTAAATCTATTCTTGTTTGGCATAAATACTGGTGGTGCGATATTTGTATCCCAGTATTGGGGAAGAAAGGATGAGGAAAGTATCAAAAGAGTATTTGGTTTGATGCTTACCTCATCTATGATCATAGCTGCTGCATTCTTTGCGTTTACCTTCTTTTTTCCAGGAACGTTCGTACACATATTTTCAAAGGATTCATCGCTGTTCAACGATAGTATTCTTTATCTCAAGATCATCTCATTTTCCTACTTCGGCATTGCGCTGGAAGTTGCATTTCGCACATTTTTAAGAGGTATAGAGAAGGCAAACATTCCAATGGAATCATACATAGTTGGAACCGCCGCTCAACTTTTACTTGCCTATGGGTTTTTAAATGGTAGACTCGGACTTCCTAAACTCGGAATCACCGGTGTTGCAATAGCGATAACGATTTCAAGATATGTGATACCATTTTACCAGATAATGCGTGCATACTACTTGCACTTACCATACACATTTAGCTTAAGAGGAATTTCAAGAGACCTGTTTAAAAGATTTGTAAAATTCGCCACACCTGCGGCATTAAACGAAATTGCATGGTCTTTGGGTATGACGATGTACGGTATCGTATTCGGTTGGATGGGTACAGAGTCATATGCTGCGAGAAATGTGCTATCTTCTTTTGAAAACTACATCTGGACGCTTGCACTTGGTATCACTACAGCATCTTCTGTCATCGTTGGAAAACTTGTTGGAAAAGAAAGTTATGAAAAGGCCGTAGACTTTTCAAAAAAAATAATGCTGGTAAACTCGCTAGTTGCGCTTGGTACCGCTTTTGTAACCATTGCAGCATACTATATACTCCTTCCAACATTCGATTTAACAAGTTCGTCGAAATACATGCTGACATTAAGTATGTGGATTATGCTTGTAGGTTCTCCAATTAAAGCGTTGAACAACGTTGCCATAGTTGGCATTCTGCGTGCAGGCGGAGATTCAAAATATGCGTTCCTCCTCGAGACTTCCACGTTATGGGGACTCGGTGTACCGCTTGCATTTATCGGTGCTATGGTTTGGAAACAGAGTTTGCCGGTAGTGTATGCATTGACACTTTCAGATGAAGTAGCAAAGGCGATAATCGTGTACTTTAGGATTAGATCAAAGAAATGGATGAAGAATGTTACTATTTCTACCGAAGAAGCGATCTTGGAGGCAGCCGAACACGAGATTCAAATATAGTTTGATATAGTTTGATTTTTAGCCTTGTTAACAACTGAATTAGGAACGCAGAAAATGGTAGGTGATAGTATGAAAACGATCGATAGCAAAACTGTCTATGAGCGTGTATGTAAAGCACTTCTGGATATCAACACGAGTATAAATCCAAAAGTTGAAAGACTACTTGATAGTTACGATGGGCCTTTTGCAAGAGAGCTTAAGGAAAACATGAGAATTGCACGCACATCAAAAATGCCGCTTTGTCAAGATACCGGCGTAGTGGAATTCTTCATATGGAAAGGATACGACATACAATTAACATCACCATTGAAAAACACTTTAGAGCAAGCAGTGAGAGACACATACACAGATAATGGATTCAGAAAAGGGATTGTATCAGACCCACTTTTTGAGCGCAAGAACACGTTGGACAACACACCCGCCATAGTACATATCCTTGAAATAGATGAATCGACTATCGACATATGGATGATTGCAAAAGGTGGTGGCAGCGAGAACCTATCCACACTCTTCATGCTCCAGCCTTCTGAAAGTTACGAGAACGTACTCAAATGCATTGTTGAGCATATCGAAAAGAATGCGGCTAATGCTTGTCCACCAATCATAGTAGGGATCGGAATAGGTGGCACATCGGACAAGGCAATTTTACTTTCGAAACTCGCTCTATTCGATCCTTCTGCAACTGAATCCCTCCATAGATATGACGAAAAGATAGGCGAATATACTCAAATGGCGGATGAATTGCAAGAGGCTTTCTCAAATTTGAAAATCGGAGTTCAAGGACTCGGTATTGGTCCCACCGTACAAAGGACGAGCGTACTAAGTTATCCAACTCACATTGCAACGTTACCACTCGCTATTTCCGTAGATTGCTACCTATCGAGGACATCAAGGGTGGTGATTGAATAATGCAAGAAGAGTTAAGGAAACAATTTAGTCACGCAAAAGCTGGAGAGAGAATTGAATATACCGGTTCAATGCTAGTCATGAGAGACATCGCACAAAAGAAGCTCGTTGAAATCGACAAAAACGGTATGGCGTTACCTCTCAACTTGAATGGCGAGATCATATTCTATGCAGGTCCAACATTTTCTAATGGCAAGATGATAATAGGCCCAACCACTTCGAAACGAATGGATAGATTTCTGGAATTTGTGATATCAAAAGGAGTTGTTGCCACAGTCGGAAAAGGTAGAAGGACACGCGAGGCAGAAATGCTCTGCGTAAAGTACAAAACCCCATACTTTGTGACACCAAGTGGATGCGCTGCTTATCTTGGAAATTGTGTTACGAAGTGGGAAATAGTTGCCTTCAAAGAACTTGGCCCTGAAGCAATTTACCGCATAGAAGTTGCAAACTTCCCTTTGCTAGTTGCAGTAGATGCCTTTGGAAAATCAGTATTTGGATAATTAAAAAGTAGCTAAGATAGTTTAGACAATAAAAAGCGCAGCCACTCAACATGTAACTGCGCTTTTATAAAATATTGGTGGAGCCGATGGGATTTGAACCCACGGCCTCTACCGTGCGAAGGTAGCGCTCTCCCAACTGAGCTACGGCCCCAATTACACACTCATGTATTTTATCACACACTGCGGCGTTTATCAAGTGTCTTATCTGTTACTTTGATACCTTCATGTAGTGTTTGGCTTAAAAGCTTAGTGTAAAGAAAATGAACATGTGGTATAATTATCATGTCATTATATTTGTTATGTAAATCATGTGCATAAGTCATATTGTGATTTATAAATATTGAAATAATGGAAAAAGGAGTGAACTGAATTGAGAAGGTACAAAGTTAAGAAACCCAAGAGATATTTACTGGGCGTATTAGTGATAGTAGCCATAGTGGCACTAACTCTGATTTTGCTAATTGCGTACAATAGTAGCCGGACAAAGCTTGATATATACTATAAAGATTTCTCGATACTCACGATTCGCGAGACACTTGAAAATGGCCTATTGAATCCGACATCACAATTCAAAATATTTGGTTCTCCAGTTATCATTGGAACAGACGATATGGGGAACACCTATTCTGCAACGTTAAGCGGAGAGCAATTAGACATAAAACTTAACGGAAAGAGCGTTCAGGATATAGATACACTGTATCAGGACATATATATGCGTGCGCTGTACAACATCATAACAAAGATTCCGCCATCAGATTTCTCAACCCAAGATCCAAAGGCAATGAAAAACTACTTTGTCGAGCACACGTACTATTACATTAGGGAAAATGGCAATGAATATCTTATGCTGAAGGGAAAGAACTCAGGCAACGATACTGTTGAATTCTGGTTTGCAGTGAGAAAAGTAAACGGGAATTTCAGAATAACTGTAGAAAAAATAATGATGAATGGTAGAATACTAACATCGACTGAATCCAAAGTCTTATTGTCAAAAATATACAAAAAGTCCGTTGATACTGATCTAATAACTGCCATAAAGAACAGTTATCTAAAGGATTTTACGCTATCTTCAATAGGTGATACATTTGATAAACTATCGAATGCAAGGTGGAATGTAAAAGATGAGAATCAAAACGCAGTTGAATTCAATGCCACTGAGGTTATCGATGGTCAAGAGGTAGCATTAACGATTGGTTTCAAAATAGATGAACTGGGTCAGACTGTGGTAACGTATTTACTTGTAAATGGCAAAGAGGTAGAATCAACGAGTATAAACAATTACCTCAAATACTTATACAGTAAATATGGGCAATTGAATTCACAAGAAGAGTTGCAATCGCTGATTGAAAAGATCTCCAAATCTCGTGCGCCAAATAGTTCAAAGACATTCGAACAACTCTTTTCGGAAACACTTTCAGATTTACAATGGAGCATTTCATATAGAGTCAAAGGTACGGAGGTTAAAGCGACTGGAATTTTGAAAGAGGATAACACACCGCTTTCCCTTACGTTCCTATTTTCGAACAACTCTATATACCTTGTTTCAGGCAGTATAGGTGGTAACGAGGAGAAAGCAGCTGTAGTGCTCGACAAACTCAACAAGGCAGCATCGACACCGGAAGGTACTTCGCAACAGACAGAAACGCCAGAACTTGACCCGGAAAAGGTCATAGCAGTTGTCCAAAACGGGACTATAATAAAGAGTGCTACATATGCTGATAACAAGAGCGCATTTGAAGCATTCCTGAAATCGCCAAAGTGGTCATACGATCCAGACTTGGATAGAGTGATTCTAACAGGGACTGGAAAATACTTATCGAAACAATGGGACTTTAAATTCGTTTTCGAGATTTTCTTCAACAAAGAACCAGTACTCGAATACGTATACATGAATGGTGACAAAGTAATAGATGAAGTGGTAGACTACATAGTCTCTCAGATATTCAACGTAGACACAATAGGTGCTAACTTGATTGAGTTGGTAAAAAACACAATTTTCTACAAAGATACTTACGAAGAAATACTTGGACCAACGGGTTGGACACTTGATAGAACATCTGATGGTGTTGTCTTTTCAAACAAGAAATTGATAGTACGTTTCTCCGTTAATCCTACTGGAACTATAAAAGTTTCGGAACTTACATACATGGGCAAAGATTACACAAACCAATCGTTTGATATACTAAAGGCCTTAGAAGATGGTGGAACCATAGAATCTGTGGTTGGAAAGGAACAGCCAAGCGAACAGACAGAAGAGCAACCAGCACAACAACCAGTACAACAAAAGGTAAATGGGGCTACTCAACAGCCAACTACAACTGGGAGCGAGAACATCATTCCACAGTATGGGCAATTTTAATCAAGTCTCTATTTGTTTGCTACTTTTTATCGTTTGTGGGAGGGAATATTCTTGAATTCCATAATTATGATGGTAATATCATTCGTCATAACAGCCATTACGATACCACTCTTTGGAAGATTGGCATACAGATACAACATAGTGGACAAACCAGATGGAGAATTAAAGCCACACGAGCGGATAACACCGTACTTGGGTGGTATTTCGATATTCTTGGCCGTTATCTCCACTACTCCTTTCGATCTGATAACAAAGTTATCGCTCACCTTGTTGGTTCTCACCGGGCTCATAGATGATGTGAGAACACTTAGCCCAAGAGTACGACTTGTAATCGAATTTGCAGTCTCGATAATGCTGACGTTGAAATACATCGGATTAAGTTTCATCGCACCACTTTACGTAGTGGGGATTGTTGCACTCATAAACGCAGTCAACATGATGGATGGAATGGATGGAGTATGTGCAAGCGTGTCACTAATCTCCGCTGCAGGACTGATATTTACAGCAACCTCTAATTACGATAAGCTATTACTCTTTACACTCATTGGTGCCTTATTTGGTTACCTACTTTACAATTTTCCACCAGCACGGATCTTCATGGGTGATGCAGGTAGTTACCTAATAGGTGGAATACTATCGATAGGTATCTTGTCATCTGCAAGGCGTGGAGACCACATGGTGGTATCTGCAATTATTTTCGTGTCCATATTCCTCTTTGATTTCTTAGCGGGAATCTTGAGAAGGATACTGAATGGAAGATCACCGTTCAATGGAGATAGAGACCACATGTACGATAAGATTCAAAGCAAGTTTAAAGATAATAGAAAGACGCTTTTTGCGATGATCGGAATTCAACTGATTATTTTCTTAGTAGGGTATGTTTCAAAACAATCCTTGATCTTCTCAACCATCAGTACAATTGCAGTAACAATTATTTACATTCTTGTTGGTATAGTTTTGAAGATATTGAAGTATAATAAATAATCCATTCAAACGGTGAGAACCTACAGGAGGCGAAGATTGTGTTGTCTACCTTTGAAGAATTCCTACTCTATGTAACGATTCCTTTGGTTGCACTATTTGCACACAAGGAATATACTTACGAATTTAGTACGCCAAAGTACGCTATTTTGTGTATTGCGACACTCGTACTTGCAGTCTATCTACTATTCAAACTGGTTAAGTCAAAAAAGCTGAGTTTCTTTGCTAGTCCAGTGCATTTTGCATGGCTTGGCTTTGCTTTCGTTGCAATTGCATCTACGATCAACACGTACAGAGACAATCCATACTTCTTCAGACAGTCCATCGATATTGCACTGTATTTGTTATTAAATGTCGTCCTTGCATTTTACTTCAGCTCACGGTTTAACGATAAGTCCAAGATCATCAGGATGCTATTTGTTTTTCTCTTAACTGGACTATTCATAGCCATTAACGCTATACTGAATTTCTACGTAGGGTATGACCTTTTCCTTGGAAACGTTGGTGCACCGTTTGAGAGAGGAAGCATAAAGGCAAACATAGGGAACGTCATATTCGTTTCCAACTATCTCAACATGCTCTTGCCGGTTGCTCTATACTTCCTCTTGAGCTTGGATGTAGGAGCGCTTAGCGCGAAGAAATTTGGTAGTGCACTCATAGTGAAAATAGTTGCACTTGCCTCTGCTATACTCTACTTCGATGTTATTGTCTTCTCGCAGACGCGTTCAGAGTACCTTGCCTTAGTGATCGAAGCAATATTGATACCGATTATCTATTTCTTCTTCATCAGGAAAAAGGAAGACACACATGCTAAAGAACTGGAGAAGAAGGATCCCAAATTTCTCAAGAAGCTGAAGAGTTTAAGGCGCATAACGTTAGCCATTTTTGCAATCATGATCATAATCATCATCGTTGTGTACAATGTTCCTACAACATTCAACAATTACGGAACTTTCAGTATGACACAAAGATTTAGTGCAATGTCATCTGTATCAAGCATGGATGAACGATTCCTGTCTTGGTTTTCAACCATATACATATGGAAAGATCACAAAATACTTGGACAAGGCATAGGGACTTATCAAGTCTACGGACTGTACGGCATTTCTGATTTAGTGGCTGATCATCCGGAGTACAATTACGGTTGGAATAACTTCAAACGTGCTCACAACGACTACTTCCAAGTGCTTGGTGAGACAGGTATACTCGGCCTATCCTTAATAGTCTTAATGTTAGTCTTATTGACAATCTACGTATTCAAGAACATAAAGAAAATTGAGACAAAAGATGATACAATTCTATTTGGCATGCTGGTCTTAAGTGGTGTTGTCTTTGCACTTCAAAGCTTCTTTAGTTTCCCCGGACACTTGCTACCAAATGCGCTCTTTGCAACGTTCGCAATCAGTGTAGGGCTTGGAAAATATTTCAACAAAACTAACGGCAAAGATTACACAATCTCTGGCAACACTGCGATAGTAATTGGTATAGCACTTGTAGCTGTCATAGGTGCATCAACCTATCTTAGGTGGAATCACTTCGTTTCAGAAGTATACTTCAGAAAAGGTGATGAGGCATTTAGCTATTTAACCAGTGTTCGGAATTCTCAAACTCAAATAGAACAGTACCTAAGTCAACTTGATAGCATCGAAAGTGATTTAAACAACCTTTCTGGGCAATTTGAACAATTGAAACCAGAAAACTGGTATAAGCTAAGTGAGGCAGAAGCAAAGAGGACTGGAATGATTTACAATCAGATTCAAGCAGAAAATCAAAGGTTGCAGACAATCGAAAGTATTCGTGCACAAATTGCTAGTAACAGGGCAAGTTTGATGAGTCAAAAAGAAGCATTGCCAGGAGAGATAGAAAAGTACTATCGGCAAGCCAAGGAGAATTTTGTGAAGAGTGTTCAGATAAACAAAACCTACGGAAAGTCTTTCTTCTACTTAGCAGCATTGGCAACGGATCCACTTAGAATAGCCGAATTATCTGCGGCTTTAAAGACTTCACCAGACAAGGTTTTTGATCAAACGTACGACGAATACCAGACGCTTATATTTGAACCATTCAGATATAAGTACTTTACTGGACTTTCCGAGTATGTAAAGAACAATCCACAGATGCTGGAACAAATTGATTTAGCAACAATGCAGGCATTGGTTGACTCTATAGGCCTTTACGAAACTTCATTGAAGAGCTTTACAGAGAGAAACACATTCCGAGCATTGGCTATGAGATATCACGGGCTGTACCAATATGCAAATGTATTACTAGACAACTACGATGACCCAAGTGTGCAGAAGGCCTTGATTGCGTATCCTTCTAGATTTTTCAATGGATATGCAAACTGGGTAAGAAAGACCGTTACAATAATGCCAGGTGGATGGAACAGATTCCCCGATTGGAAGAACCTTGATATAGAGCTTGCAACAACAGGTGGTCAAGATGTATATAGGTACTTTGCCAACACTACCGTTCAGATCATGGATCCAGTCAACTATGAAGCAAGGGATTTGTTGACTGATCTTGCACGTGCGGAGATAAATGCATGTATAAGTATGGAAGAGAAAGGTGTTTGGGGTGTTCCTGACGGTGTCCTTGATCATCTACATGCACTTGCTCACGTATACAAAAGTAGGGTAGAATATCAAGAAAGTATCTATACATTGGAACAGATCGTTGAGTGGTACAAGAATTCATACGATATGATCTCTCAGAAAGTGGCAAAGCCGGAAGAATGGAAAGCAAATTACGAATCACAAATCAACGATTGGAAGGCAAATCTTGACAAGATCTTATCAGACGAAGAAAAAGGTTATTTGTCTAACAGCTTAACACCGATTTTCGTTGATAAGCTTAACAGAACATTTGATTCATTCATTCAGACAGATTTTGAGACAGTTGAAGCAAGTTTTGTGCAAGAACTCGACAAATACCCTGCAAATGCTTGGCCACAAGTTAACAAGGCAAGTATATGGAAGACCATTGCAGCAAACGCAATGAACGATTTCCAGACGCAGACAAATGCACTTGGATTCTCCGATAGTGCAAAACAGCAACTTACTAGTTTACTGCAAGGAGTCATATCTAATAATATGATGCTCGTATATGAAAGATATTTAAGATTTAAAGGACACTACGAGTCTGTAAAAGCAGAACTAGTACAGATGGCAAATGACCTACTGCAGATGTACATTACTATGAGCGAGGAACAAGTACTTTCAGATTGGTCAGAAGTTTCGTTCAATTCACCAATAATGAAGACAAAGCAGGAAGTTATGGATCATTTAAACGAGATATTGCAAAAATATGGTGAGTAGTATCTGAAATATCTATATATATTGATAGCAAAAATCAAAAATCATGCCGATGCTTAAATGCATCGGCATGGTTTATATGATAGCCCAAAAATCTCCATGTAATCTCCATACACTTTGGTGTATAGCTTAGTGTTTACAGACGGATTTTCTTTTCTCGAACACCCATTCAATCATTTCTTTCGTTCGATAAGCAGGAATCCAAGATGCATGTGGACCGACTCCCAAGGAACTCATGTATCCTGCAGGATATTCCGTGTACCGCACTTCAGTAGCCTCCAATTTCCTAAGCGTTTCGACAACCTCTCTTGAAAGTTGAACAGGTACCACATCGTCATCTTCAGCATGGAACAACCACAGTGGGATATGCTTAATTCTATTTAATTTTGCTACATTACCTCCTCCACATACGACAACACCTGCAGCAAACTTCTCCGGATGCAACGTCAAAAGCGTAATCGTTCCAAATCCACCCATTGAAAGACCTGTTACGTAGATTCTATCAGTATCTACTGGGTATCTATCAGCCACAATATCTATGATGATTGACACAGTGGCAAGAAGCGAATTAGGCCTGATCTCATCTGCTGAAATAGTACGAAACGAAACGCCCCAATACCCGTCCACTGGACACTGCGGAGCCAACACAAAGCATGGATGTTTCTCTTGTACTTCATCACTTGCCCAAACAGTTGCACCCTCATTTGCTATTATCTGTGCTCGATTATCATTGCCCTTTTCTCCGGAACCATGCAAAAATACGACCAGTGGATACTTTTCACCAGCCTTGACTTCCGGTTCAAACAATCTGTAAGGCATGGTTATATACTCATCTTCATACATAAAAGGTTTAAAACACTCCAAATAGTTTTTTTCTGCCATAATAAAAGCACCTCCTTCACTCAAGGAACTCTTATCGAGTTTACTACAATTATACTACGGATAATTTTAGAGCCAAGATATTTCAACCATCTTTCCAAACACTTTCCAAATTCAACACACCCCCTCAAAGAGACGACTACAAAAATCCAACATAGAGTAACACCAAAAAACCAACAATATTCTACACCGCCACATATTGTATTAGTGTCACAACAGTTATTATATAAATAAAATATACTATGCTTTTGTTCAGTTAATACATAATGGATATTGATTATCAATTATATACCTACAATATTCTACCTTATTTATAATATTGTATATATCTAATGCTTGCATACATACTCCATTTACACATTACATATAATTAGATAGAACTTATTAATTTTTTTCACAAGTGTTGCTCACAATCGTATTGAAGAAATTCGGAGTAGTCAATAGAAGAGTAGGTACCAAAGGTACATCTTCAGAACGGACAAAAACAAGGGTGTTTAGTACTCCAACTCATCATTTCAAGAGCTTTTAGACCAAGGATTAATGCAGTGTTAGGAGTAAAAAAACTTTAGCCTCATTTAAACGCCCCATAGACGCTTTCTCAAAACACACACAGGGAAAAACTCAACTCTGCTTGCTGAACGCGTCTATAAACGATTTTACGAGGACGATTTAGAACAACACTGCATTAAACAATAGGTGCGGTATCAGTAAAGATAGAGACACAGAATTTGCCACTGCAGCGGTATCAAGAGGGTCGGACACACCATTTAAAGCTACCTACTTCCTGCCAGAATCTCTTTTGCTCTATCAGTCTGACTTGGGAATAAGTCTGCAGGTACCCTTTCTTTGCCAAGCCTTGATGCTACCATAAAGCGGGCACATTGCGAATTATCACCAAGGCAGTAACGCTTCTTCAAAAGTTCCGCTGCTGCAGGCATATCCTTCATTTTGTTGTTGAAAAACGGGCAAATCCTTAATGATGGGCACTCCATAATTTTTCCTCCTTCAACCTTTGCTTTTCATAACCATACTTAACAATACACAACGATACGATATGATCGTCCGACCCTCTTCAACCAACAAACCGTGACAGTTACCAAATAAAACTATATTATATCATAGCGTTGTTAGAAATTCTACAACACTTGATACATTCCCAAAATAAGATATCTCGGAAATACCAACTTATACGATTGTTAAATCAAAACCAGACGTTGAATTTTGTTGCTATTTTCAATATGCAATATAAGATATATTATATTGCATTTATTCCATAATCGGATACTCAACTAAAACCGTTCTCAAAAGCGCATAAATACACGCGTTATGACATATTCGTATGCCTCGCCGCCCTCGCTACAATTATTCAATACGATTCTAATGTAAGTTCAATGCAACAGGTGGCCTAACGTTCAGGCCACCTGCCATAACTTATGTGTATCGCATCTATCTTGACCTGTAAATGACTGCATCGGGTCGATTACTTTGGTAAGCCCTTTTTCTTAATATACTATCTTACAGTTCTACAGCCTTCTTTGCTTGATAATACAATTCTACGACTCAAAGCTTAGAGTATCCTTTGCATTACCTTAGGATTTGCTTAGAAATCTTGCATATTGCAAACAATTAAAGAATGACTGTCAATAGGTATTAGAACGGTGATCAAGTTTAGAAAGATTCAAAAAAGATTGAAAAACATCTACACACTAAAATATTACATATGCTATGCATAACTGCACAAGCGCATACGAAACTACATCGCGTTAGATATTTAACATGCGAACGTATAATTAAATTAGTTATGGCAAATTGCATTTTCATATGGATATATACATATATTATGTCTGTTAATAAGTCTTATGTAACTATAGCTTTATACGCTCATTTAATATTACTTACGTCTTAAGTTAGTATAATGTAATCTAATATGTGATGATATGTATTTTTGTATCTCAACTTATAAAATTACATCTTGTAAACATACTGATACACCTCGAAAATCTCAGCTGCCTTAACCCCTATGAATTGCCCATAGAATTGATTCAACTGCAAGTATGGACCAATGACCCACAACTGCGATTCATATATGCTAATCAGTTTTGCTTTCTCATCGTACACATCCGATATGTCCACATATAATCTCTTTTCCGGCATTCTCGTGGGGTCTGATGTGAAAAGCAACACATTATTGCACACATGCGGTTCGTACTCAAGCCCTTCAACGCCAACAGTTGCTAAGAAAAGAGCATCCTTGACACATCGACCAATTGCAGCATGGTCTGGGTGACGATCGTTTGACGTGTGAGTGAGTAGCACGTTAGGCTTGTACTTCCTTATATATCTTGCAAGAGTCATAGGCAACTCACTCATCGTGCAAAGTGTACCATCTCTAAGTCCCACGTATTCAAAGTTATCTACGTTCAAAAATTTCACAGCACGCTCCGCCTCTGCCCTCCGCACGTCGTAACCACCGGTACCCGCAGTGCCATCGGTCAATATAACCGTCGTAATCTCAACATCTTCTTTCTTTCGTAGCTTCAATAGAAATCCACCGGCCCATATATCGATATCATCAGGATGCGCACCAATAAACAAATACCGAACCTTCTCGCCCATAATCTCCACCTCCAAATCACCAATAAGTCCATAAAACATTACACACATCCATTATACAAGAATTGAACAATAAATCCAAAAAATCGAAAAGGAGTATGACAAAGTGTTTGTTCACAAGTTTAGACTGAAGATAGAGAAATTCGATCGCACTTTTGACAGTATTAGTATATAGTGATATAATTAGGTTATACTAAGACTAAAGTAAAATCTTGGGATGCAATAGTCAAAAAGGGGATGAAAACATGGAAGACACGCAAGATATTCAACATACTCAAGATCAAGTAATAGAAATAGAATTTTTCCACGACGTACTATGTGCATGGTGCTACGCACTATCGCCGAGGATGAGGAGACTTGTAAGTGAACATCCTGAGATCAGAGTAATTCACAGGGCATTTGCACTCGCACCAACTCCAGAATCCTTGATAAACATGTTCGGTTCCAAAGAAAAGGCAAAAGAAGAGATACTCAATCATTGGAGAGCAGCAAACCTTAACGATGATGAACACAGAGACAGACCGGATCTTATGGAAGACAAACCATTCGACTATCCATACTCAATGCCAGGACTTGTTGCATGTAAAGCTGCAGAACGTCAAGGAGGCCAAAAAGCACACTGGGACATGTTCGATCGAATACAACGTGCTCACCTTACTGAAACGCAAAACATTGCCGATTACAACGTACTCAAGCAATGTGCAATAGATATTGGACTTGACGTACAACGATGGGAAGAAGATTACAGATCAAGAACAATCATCGATGAAGTAAGAGAAGACCTGTCACGTGCGGAAGAATACGGCATAACCGGTGTACCTACGCTTGTAGCAGCTGGGCAATACGCATTAGTTGGCGCACAAAAATACGAACAACTTGAAAGATGGTATGAACAAGTCTTGGAACGACTTACAACAAGTAACCAAAACACATAGTATTCAAGAAAATAAAATTAGGGCCACCAATGGTATATGTTACTCACATTGATGGCCCCTATTTATTTATATGTACGCATTTATGTACGCATTACACAAATTCACGTCCTCAACCTTCCAAAAAACATCAATAATTAGACAATCTGTGCATCTATGATCTTTTCAGCAAAAGCTCCAGCACTATTAGAGGATACATTTCTAGACGATTCTTCAAGTAATCTATTCGCTTCGCGTTTGGCAAGTCTATCAACTTCATTATTTCCCTTGAAACCTCGATGTGCAGGCACATATTGAATAGTGAATGGAATTGACAATCCTGACATAAGGTTAACGTACATTAAAAATTGTTTATTTCTAACGCCCCATTCATGTGTGAGAAACTTGAAACATCCATGGAAATCCGTGTACACAGAAACACACTTCGCACCTAACTTTTGGGCAGTTTGGACTGCTCTATAGCATGCTTCAAGTTCGCAGCTAACATTATTGTGACCAGAGAAAATGGTACATTCTCCAACTGATATGAACACTGGAATAAGAGATGAACCTTCTTGAACATTCAAAGTGAATGCGTAGACATATATGCCATCTTTGAATGATCCATCAGTGTACGCAACAAGTTGTTCACCTTCAGCAGGTCTGAGCAATTTAGTCACCCAGCAACACCTCCCATCCAGATTTTTCTTCCATTCCAGCACGTTACATAAGCCGAATAACATACCGCGCACGCTATCCGGTTGACATAACAGAAACTACTTCATGGAAATTGAAAACTGGAGACTGGAGAACTGGAAACTGGGTGTTGCTATGGTTTAAGGCTCACAATGGAAAGGATTAAAATCCGTTAGAAGAGTGAATTAGAGGCTCGTAGAGAAGCTCCCTAATCTCATATTCAGATTTGCCATCGATTACTTTGTAGACGTGCTTGCCAGAATAGACAGTTAGAGAGGAATTTGTTTGCACAAGATTACCAGCATATAGATAAAAGTTGGGATGATAGTTAACACCTTGCGGCACAAAAACTACTCCTGAACCACCCGTGTAAGCAACGAGCGCGTATCTCAGGTTGTTCCTTCTCTGCGTAAGATCAAAGTATAACTGATTTGTGCATAGCCACTTCATCGATTCCGGTGATTCATCCGAATACAAATACAACAACCTGCGTTCTTCATAGTCGTTGAGCGTTGAGCCTAAGAAATATATGATGTGTGGTACAAAAAAATGAGTGACGAGCGTTCTACTCTCATCAGCGTATTTAATCAAAGCGGAAAACTCCATCTTCCCTTTCTTGTACACATCAACTTCAATAGCTGTATCTCCTTCCGCATCTACAGATTGTTCATACTCTCCATCTTCATTGCTTACAAGCTTCACTAAAAAATCAAGAATTTGATCATTTAACAAAGATGCAAACATCTTGATAATCGGAATGCCGCCATGTTCAACTACGAGTACATCATCGAACTCGGTGTGTTCCATTCTGTAAGCAAATCCGTGATCGGGCACATTAACTGTTAAGCCTGAAAGAATGCTATCATGATTCAAATGCGATATATTCACACCAGTGAAATTAGAACTATCGAAGTCCATCTCCACATTCATTCTGTCACCCCCTCACGAATCTTTTCAGATCTTGGCCCGACTTCGCCCTACAAATATAAAGACTAACAAAAACCCAATTTTCTGACAAAAATTATTAAATAATTTATCTTTTGCCTCGTCAGTTGTAAGTGCATGTACAATCAATTCAGTGTTTTTTCATTTATTCATCACTGTTTTCAACACTCTATTTTTCATAGCTCCTTAGTAAAAAAAAGAGCGGGGGTGATACTCTTAATGCAAAACAAAAGATCTTCACACCTCCTTCCGTTATTGATAGGAACACAAATGAGAAGGCCTTTACAATTAAAGAGGTAGAAAATCAAAATGTTGAACAAAGACTATGAAATAGTACAAAAAAACTTACAGGAAAAGTTGAAGAACCCGTATACTTAGCATGTATTAGTTAATTATGTATCAAACCACTTTTAATAAAAACTCGCGAATCTAAATATCCCCATACACTCGCGAGTTTTTATTATATTTCTCTCCTCAATTACCGCCTTACAAAAACTCCCCACCCATCAGAATTCAAGCAAAAAACACTACAAACATCACAATCCCTACCGTCGATAAACATTCGATAAACATTGCATCTTCTTTGACTTTATTGATATGCATCAAAATGACCTCTTTCAGAGAGTAGTGGGTTTCCGACTCTACCGTTCTACGAGTGTTTATTGAAGCCGTATTGGGAGCCAAAAATGACAACCTCACCAAATTAGTCTTAGTATAAATTAATTTTAGCAAAAAAATTGACGAAAGTCAAGAAAATAAGCGAGAGTACAATCTGTTTTCACGAAAGTGAGGAAACAAGCGGGGTTACGTATAATTGTGAAAAATGCGAATAGGTTGTCAACCGAAAAATGTGAAAAATCAGATATGAGATAAAGTAGCATGGAACAATGATGTAAGTTGTACGAGTTCAGTAACATAGACAAGTGTCGACAGTATCATAGACAATGCGTGAAAAAATTATCAACTAAGCGAATTTGAACCTGAAATTGCCTGAAAACAAAAAGCCTACGGCAAGTTTTAACCATAGAGCTTCTTGCATGTGTACAGGCATGCATACATTAAAGCACTCGATATGAGAAATGTATCAGAATAGGTACAAAGTCTATGTGGCGTGTGTCACAAAACAATTATCTGAGGAATCTTCCTTACTACTACTTGATATATGATCATCACCATCTTTGTGGGATTTATATAACGTATCTAAGCTCTTTCTTACTTGACTTATACGTTTCCGAAGTGGATAATAATCTGTGTGGATACTTCAAGTAAGTATGCTTTTGAACTTTTTTTGACGTCATGTTTGGAAAGTTGCTTTGCAAATTCATGATTTCATCATCAAAATTGCTGCATTTGGATGAATCTATGAAAATCGAAA
>ERZ795047.748-NODE-748-length-38173-cov-5.589407_pt1 | contig 38173 bp, 40 predicted proteins | sample MGYA00375131_ERZ795047 | MGnify/ENA primary metagenome ERZ795047 (study PRJEB30176, sample SAMN05720228) | activated sludge metagenome | isolation source: Anaerobic digester | place: Japan | collected 2015-05-20 ...
TGAAGGCTGCCAACACTGCGGCGCCTGCGATTTTCACAAAATTCAGAATATCCTTGCCTCCCGGGGAGAAACCAGCCCGCCTGCATCCAACAACAGGCCCGCACCCGCCCCGTTGTGGAAAAAATACCGGCTCACGTTCAGCAAGACGGGAGAGGCGCGGTTTTTGTCTCATCTGGAAATCGCGGCCGCCATTACCCGGGCCCTGCGCCGCAGCAGCCTTGAGCTCGCCTTCTCTGAAGGGTTTCACCCTCATCCGAAAATATCCTTCGGCAACGCAACGCCCGTGGGAATGGAAAGCCTCCAGGAGTTCATGGACGTCTCAGCTCTGGCTTATTGGTCCGATCTGAATGAACTCAAGATGCAGATCAACGCCGCCCTTCCCCAAGGCCTTTGCCTGACGGACCTCCGATTGCTTGCGTCGGGAGAAAAGCCCATCGCTGAAGCCTTGAAGGGATTTGAATACGAAATCTTCCTGCCCGAAAGCACGGATTCCGCAAAACTCAGCGAAATCGAAGAAAGCGTAAAAGAATTTCTGGCCGCTTCTTCTTTTGAAATTCCAAAAATGATCAAGGGAAAAACGCTTGGAAAAGATATCCGTGCTTTTGTCCAATCTATTGTCGTGGACCGGGAAAACAAAAAAATCCTGTTCCGAACCCTGCATTCTCAAACGGGAACGGCCCGTCCCGCCGATTTGCTCGCGCATATTCTCAAGTTTGATGCACCGGAAGCGCAAAGCACCTTGGTCGTCAGGACGAGAAGCATCCTTTCGTAGAACCTCGCTTGCAGTTTAAAAAATCAGCTTCAACTCGCGGGGGAGGACCCTGAAGGAAAAACGGGTTCGTTTCTCCTTCTCCGGATCGCCATTGCGCTGGAGCAGTTGTTCGGTAGACGTGGTGATGGCTATCTCCCTGGCACGGTAATAATCGCCCGATCTGTTCCCTCCCGCCAAAGAGGTGGCCAAAGCATAAAGCGCGCCGAAGGGTCCTGACCGCAGGACAAGCAAATGCAGATAACCGTCGTCCACCCGCGCCTGCGGCACCACCTTAAAGGCATATCCGTAATAAGGCACTTTTGTGACGACGGCGGTCAGAGCGCCCGGAGCGATAATCTCTCTCTGGTCGATCGCCACCCGCAAATCCGCGTTAATGTAACCGTCGAAGAGAATTTTCAGCGTCGCCAAACCGTAAGCGGTAAGGCCTCGCACATCGTTTTGCAGGTGACGGTCGCGCTCGAGCAGAATGCGACCTTCAATGCCAATGCTTGCAAACAGCGCTTTGGATTTGCCGTCGCAGCTGATGACATCGATGAGATGTTCTCTTCCGTTTTGAATCAATCGGGCGCTGGCTTGGACGTCGCGCGGAAGACCAAAAGTATGCCGCAAAACATCCCCGGAACCGAAAGGCAGGTAACCCAATGGCACATCCTTGGGCACGCTGTTCATCACCAGCGAAAAGGTCCCGTCTCCGCCGGCGACAATCAGCACCGCCGCCTTCTGAGCAAGCTCGCAAGCGCATCGACAAAATTCCTCCGGCGATGTTGTGTCCAGACCGGCAATCTCGACGTCTTTCAAAATACCGGCGGCTTCAGTCAATTTCCGGCGTTTAACATCCAACGACTGTTTGCCGGAAACCGGGTTGGCTACAATTCCATATTTCATTTTTCCTCACGACCGCTCAAACAGGACAAGCCGGGATTCCCCTTCATTTGTCTTTAACACCCTTTTTCGTCGGAAACATCAAAAAAATCAAACGAAAGTTTTTTCTTACGTTTTGCGCTTTTGAAAATTGGCCAGAACATTCAAACCGAATCTTCTGTTCAGCAGAGTATCAACCAAACCGCGCGGAAGCTTGGCCACCAGCGGAAGCAGCGTCGAATCCTTTCCCAATCGGATAAAATACGGAGCGTTTTTCCTCTCCAGCCTGTCAACCAACTTTGCGGCAAATTCTTCCGCGGGTGTCGCGTTTTGCTGGGAGGCGTGCGCCCGGGCCACGATGAAATCATAAATCGGACCGTAGGGGGTGTTTTTAAATCGCTCCAAGCCGTGATCGGCATTATCCGAGAGGCTTGTCTTGATGCCGCCCGGCTGCACGGTAATGACCTGAATGCCGAAAGGAGCCAGCTCCATGCGCAAAGAATCTGAAAAAGCCGTCAGCGCGGCTTTGGTGGAACAATAGGCCCCGGCAAAAGGCGTCGGCAAAACGCCGGAAATGCTGCTGATATTCACGATTTTCCCGGATTTTTGTTTTATCATCCAAGGCACAACGGCGTTGGTCAACGCCGCCAGCCCGATGACATTGGTTTCAAATTGAAGACGCAATTCACTGGCTTGCAGCTCCACCAGAGGGCCGATAAGCAAAAGGCCGGCGTTATTGATCAGCATGTCAATACGACCGGCCTTTGCAATAACCTCATCAACGCATCGCCGGATTGATCGCGCATCGGTAACATCCAAAGCGGCAATGTCTACATTGGGCGCTTTGAGATCCCTTAAGGTCTCCGGTCTGCGCGCCGTCGCAAAAACCTGCCAATTTCGCCTTGCGAATTCTCGGGCCAGGGCCCGACCGATCCCCGTTGAGCAGCCGCTGATCAGGACCACGGAAACTTCATTTTTCATGACGCACCTCGCACAATATTGATACTCATTGATATTTTGCTTTTCCCTCACACAAAATATATTCCCAACAAGTCAGATATTTCAACTTTTTTCAAATTGTAGAAATTTGTCCCTCACCGGTCCACATTGGACGTTTATCTCATCCATATCAATAACTTGCATATCTTTCGCGTCGAGACAACCCCTATTTTCCATGAAGATTTATTTTTTATTGACAAAAGCGAACATTTTATCTATATAGCCCAATCTCAATCTAATAGGTAAGGATCAGTTATGTACGCAGTAATCAAAACAGGAGCCAAACAATACAAGGTCAGTGAAGGGGATGTCCTCGCTGTGGAAAAGATAGCCGGTCAGGCCGGGGATGAAGTGGTTTTCAGCGACGTTTTGATGGTTGCCAACGAAAAAGAGATCAAGGTCGGCACACCTTTTGTCGAAGGTGCGAAAGTCATCGGCCAGATCGTCGGCGAAAAGAAAGGTCCGAAAGTGATCGTATACAAAATGAAACGCCGCAAAGGCTATCACAAGAAAACCGGCCACCGTCAGATTTTGACCAGCATGAAAATCACCAAAATTTCGATGTAAGCGGAGGAAGTCATGGCACACAAGAAAGGTCAGGGAAGTTCCCGAAACGGAAGAGACAGCAACGCGCAGCGGCGCGGCATAAAGGTTTTCGGGGGCCAGAAAATCAACGCCGGATCGATCATCGTCAGACAGGTGGGAACGAAAATTCATCCCGGCAACAATGTCGGCATGGGAAAAGACTTCACCATCTATTCCCTTATCAACGGCGTGGTCAAATATGAACGGCTGGACAAAACCCGAAAAAAGGTCAGCGTCTACGCCGCATAGACATGGTTTGACAGAAAAAACACAAAAGGCGCTGAACAAAAGCGCCTTTTTTATTTCTGGCGGAATTTATGAAATTTGTCGATGAAGCCAAAATTTATGTCAAGGCGGGACACGGCGGCCGCGGCTGCGTCAGTTTCCGCCGGGAGAAATACGTGCCGAAAGGCGGCCCGGACGGCGGAGACGGCGGCAAGGGCGGCGATGTGATTCTGCGCGCGACGGACAGTCATCATACGCTTTTGGATTTGAAATATAACCAGCATCAAATCGCCAAAAACGGCGGGCACGGGTCAGGAAACAATCGCACCGGCAAAAGCGCGGATGACCTCATCATCCCCGTGCCGGTGGGGACCATTGTAAGAAACTTTGAAACGGGAGAAATGCTCGCCGACTTGGCAAAACCCGGTCAGACGTATGTTGCCGCGCGCGGCGGCATCGGCGGCAAGGGCAATGCGCATTTTGCGTCTGCAACCCATCAGATCCCCCGTTTTGCCCAGGAAGGCATGGAAGGAGAGGAATTCACCTTAAAATTGGAACTCAAATTGCTGGCCGACGTCGGCATCATCGGTTTCCCGAATGCCGGAAAGTCCACCTTCATTTCCCGTGTTTCCGCCGCCAGGCCGAAAATCGCCGACTACCCGTTCACCACGCTGACGCCTCATCTGGGCGTCGTCAAATATAAAGACGGCAGAAGTTTTGTCATTGCCGACATCCCCGGACTCATTCCCGGCGCACACGAGGGATCGGGCATGGGCATAAAATTCCTCAAACACGTTGAGAGGACGTCCGTGCTCCTTCACATTCTGGATATTTCCGGGGAACCGGACGCTGACGCCTGGACCCATTATGAAGCCATCAACCGGGAACTGGAGCTCTATGACCCGCGGATGCGGGCAAAGCCGCAAATCGTCGCCCTCAACAAGATGGATCTGCCGCATGTCAGAGAACGGGCGAAAAAAGAAGTTGCTCTCTTCAAGAAAAAAGGGATAATATTAACTACCTTCTCGGCGGTGACCGGCGAAGGCCTGAAAGACGTCCTTCGCAGGATCGTTCTTGTGCTGGATCAATCTCAATAGAACGTTTATGGAAAATCATCGTCAAAACATCATCGGCCAGGCGAAAAAAATTCTCATCAAAGTAGGTTCGGCCGTTCTCTCCGGCCAGGATGGCCTTGATCTCGAGGTCATCAATACGCTGGTCGAGCAGATGAGTACCCTCGTCAAAAAAGGGGGCTCCGTCGTTCTAGCGACTTCCGGGGCCATTGTCTCCGGGAAACATAGGCTGGCATTGACCGGAAAACTCACCAGTATTCCAGAAAAACAGGCTGCCGCTGCGGTAGGACAGGGACGTCTCATGCGCGTGTATTCCAAAGCGTTTGAAAGAAACGGTCTTTACGTCGCTCAAATTCTGTTGACACTTGCCGATCTCACTGACCGCAGGAGGTTTCTCAACATTCGCAACACCCTTTCCACGCTGCTGACCTGGAAAGTCATTCCAATCATCAATGAAAATGACACGGTTGCCGTGGACGAAATCAAGTTTGGGGACAATGACCATCTGGCCGCCATGATCGCCAACATCATCGAGGCCGATCTTTTCGTCATTCTCACCAGCACGGACGGCCTGTTTGACAAAAATCCCGCCACATCCAAAAAAGCCCGGATTATCCCGCTGGTCAAGAAGATTACACCCGACATTGAAGCGATGGCCACGGAAGAAACATCCTCAACCGGCACAGGCGGGATGAAAAGCAAGATCATGGCCGCCAAAAAAGTGACCGCCATCGGTATTCCCTGCATCATCGCACCGGGCAAAAGAAAGGACGTTCTGTCGGACATCATGGCGGGGAAGGAAATCGGCACGCTGTTTCTGCCCCGGTCCAAGCGGCTCAACAGCAAAAAATACTGGATCGCGTTCACCCTGAAATCCAAAGGCCGTCTGGTGATTGATGAAGGAGCCGAAAAGGCTCTGGTGGAGCAAGGGAAAAGCCTGCTTCCTTCCGGCGTAACGGACGTGGAGGGACATTTCAATCCGGGAGACCCGGTCAGTTGCATCAGCCGCAACGGAACCCTGCTGGCCAAAGGCTTGGCGAATTACGGAGCAGAAGACATCAAAAAAATCAAGGGGCTCAAAACAAGTCAAATCCGTCAGGTCCTGGGATATAAAGATTACGACGAAGTCATTCATCGGGATAATCTGGTCATCATCAAACCATCGTAGACGACGATGCTGAAAGATTACCAAAAGAAATTGCTTGAATTATTGGAACAGCTCGAGAGGGAAATTGCCGTCTTGTACAAGTTGTTTGCCGGAATGTTTCCCGCTCATGAGAGTTTGTGGTCAAAATTGCGAGAGGAAGAAGAAAAACATGCTTCTTACCTCAACAAGTTGACAGCCCTCGCGGAACAGGACAAGATCCGGTTCAATGAAAGAATGACCAAAACCTATACCGTCCAGGCCGTCATCAATGACGTAAAACTGAAACAACAAAAGGCGCAGAAGGGCGATTTTTCTTTAGTGAACGCGCTGGCTTTCAGTCTCAGTCTCGAACAATCCATCATCGAACATAAATTTTACGATTATTTCACTTCCGGCGACGCTGGGATCGTCACGATGCTCAACGCCATCAAAGAGGAAACGGCAAACCACGCCTTGTCCGTTCAAAAAGCTCTGACCGAAGCCAAAAGAGCGTAGTTTTTTATTTTGCAACGCCTCAAATTTTTTTTCCGTCTATTGCCATATTCGCCAGGCAGTCGGCCTTTGCGTTTTGCGCCCGCGGCACATGCTTGACGGAGGCGGAATCGAAACCGGCCAGCAAGGCACGCACTTCTTTCATCAACTTTTTCAGATTATCATTTTTAACTTTATAGGAGCCGTTGATTTGCCTGACCAGCAATTCGGAATCCATGCAGATTTCTAGGTTGCGGCAACCGCGCTCACGCGCCGCTTTCAACCCCAGAATCAGCGCCCTGTATTCGGCGATGTTGTTCGTGCAGAGCTCAAGATACTCGTTCCCCTGCCAGATCACCTGCCCGCGGTCATCCAGAAGCACGGCGCCTGCACCGCCCGCACCGGGATTTCCCCGGCAGGCCCCGTCGGTGAACAGTTTGCAGATCCCCTCTTGCATAAATTACGCGGTCTTTTCTATTTCCTGGAAGTAAATAATTCTGTTGCAGTTGGGACAGCTCAACAATTCGCTGGTTCGCTGCAATTCGTTGTACAATTGAGGAGGAATATTCATATGACAACCGTTGCAAACGGCTTTCCAAACTGACGTGATCGCAACGCCGTTACCTCGTTTTTTGATTTTCTCGTATCGGGACAGGAGGTCGCTCGGCACGTTGTTTTGTATTTCTGTTTTTTTCTCCTCCAACTTCAGCACTTCCGCATCAATGGAATTTAACGCATCCTCCATATCCTTTCTTTCTTTTTCATATTTCGAACGCGCCAGTCCGAGCTTTTCTTCATCTTCCCTGACAAGCGCAGCAAGCTTGTCCAGTTCTTCAAGGAGGGCTATGATTTCCGTCTCGACTTCGCTCTTGGAATTCTCCGCCATCTCGATTTCTTTGAGCATCGCCTGATACTCCTTGTTGTTTTTCACCTCCAGCATTCTTTCCTTGGTTTTGACGATGCCCTCATTGATCCTTTTTATTTTCTGCTCATTTTCCCTATGTTTCGCTTTCAGTTCATCCAATTTGATTTTGTTTTTCCCTGCTTCCTCCTGGTAGGCGTTAAACTCGTTGTCGAGTTTTTGCATCTGTTCGGGAAGCACTTTTTTTTTGGCGGACAACTTGACCAATTCCAAATCACATTCTTGAAGCCTGATTAACAGTAAAAGTTTTTCTTTCAATTTCTTCTCTCCTTTTTTGAATAAAAAAAATGCACCTTTTTGAGGTGCATTTTTCTGACAAACCGACCATGGCTTTTATCGTGAGTGCCGTTGATGAATGAATGTGTCGATGTCATCACGGCACTTAAAACGCCCGTTTGGGCAATTTTTTTTATTTCGTCCGAATAAAATCTATCTTGCGTCATAGGTTTAATAATCACGGTTTGGTGGGCCCACCTGGAGTCGAACCAGGGACCTACCGGTTATGAGCCGGTGGCTCTACCAGTTGAGCTATGGGCCCGCCCCGTTTCAATCGGGAATTGTGTTGATATACACAAAACACCCCGTTGTCAATCATATTTTAAGTGGGAGAAGGAGTATCTTCTTTCCTTCATTTAGTGATTTCTTCATCCTCATCCAGCGCTTCCTCCGGAGCTTCAATGGATTCCAAAGGAACGATGTCTTCGTCACCGAGGATATTTGACCGATCTGTTATGCCGAAACGCATCCGCAGGACCTTTTCCTCCCGCGGGGTTAACGTGGTGAGGATTCGCCTCATTTGTTCCGCCAGGTCAATATTAATGGTCGCTTCCGAAGGGGATATGATTCTCTTATCCTCGATAAAGTCCCCCAAATGGCTGTCTTCTTCTTCCCCGATCGGCGTCTCCAGAGAAATCGGCTCCTTGGCGATTTTCAGGACTTTTCTCACTTTTTCCAGCGGATATTCCATCTTTTCGGCGATTTCCTCAGGTGTCGGCTCGCGTCCCAGTTCCTGCACCAGATAGCGCGATGTGCGGATCAGCTTGTTGATGGTTTCAATCATGTGGACGGGTATCCTGATGGTACGCGCCTGATCAGCAATGGCGCGCGTGATGGCCTGCCTGATCCACCATGTCGCATAGGTCGAGAATTTATATCCGCGCTGATACTCAAATTTATCCACCGCTTTCATTAAACCGATGTTGCCCTCCTGAATCAAATCCAAAAACTGCAGACCCCGATTGGTGTATTTTTTGGCGATGCTGACAACCAGTCTCAAGTTCGCTTCCACCAAGGTTCTTTGGGCGATTTCGGCTTTTCTTCTTCCTTCCTCAATGGTCTTGACGGTCGCTTTTAAGGTCGCCGTGGGAATCCCCACCTCCTTCACCACATGCTTGATCTTTTTCTGCGCCTCGTGAATATCCGTCTTGCTTTTGCGCAGGGCTTCTACCGAAATCCTGAGCTCCTTCGCTAAGCGCTTGGCGTCTTTTTCCGATTTTTTCATCTTCGCCCACACCTTTTCCATCTGCGTTACGGTCAAACCGGTCTGCTTTTTATAGTGGGCGATAACCCTTTCGGCCTTGTTCACCTCATCGGCATATAAGCGTAAACGCCAGATAAACAAATTAATCTGCTTTTTGCTGAACCTGATTTTCCGGCAAAGCGTGATGATTCTCTGCGTGTTTTTTTCCAGCTCGGCGCCGATTTGATCCTTTTTCTTGGCCGACAGGGATTTATTTTTAATTTTCTTTCTTAAAACCTCATTCTGGGCGTTGAAATCGCGGATTCTGGCGATGAGCTTGAGAATTCTTTCTTTCTGCTCCTCCTCATCCATAAATCCTTCTTCATCCTCAATGTTATCGACGATGCTCTTGATCTTCAGTTCACCGGACGCCAGTTTGTCACCGATGTTCAGGACTTCCTGAATGGAAACCGACAAACGAAAGATCGCCGACATTGTTTCGCGGGCGCCCTCTTCAATTCTTTTGGCGATCTCCACTTCTCCTTCCCGGCTCAGAAGGGAAACGGAGCCCATATCCCGCAAATACATTTTTACGGGATCACCGGATTTGTCACCTGTCGGCACCAGCGTCAAAGCGTCCTTCAAAGCGGCATCCCCGATGTCCTTCTCCGATTTTTTGACCGTCAATTTTTCGCCTTGTTCCGTGTCGATGATGTCAATATTCTTCTCGCCGAACAGCATGATGATATCATCGATCTGTTCCGCGGAGGTCTCATCGGAAAGCAAGGCGTCATTCACGTCATCGTAAGTCAGAAAGCCTTTCTCTTCGCCCAGCATGATCAATTTATTGACTTCATCAGATTTTACTTCTTTGGCCATTTGGCGTCTCCTTATAAGTTATTCATCCGCACGATGCATTTACCTTGATTCTTTTTCCTGTTTCAAAATGGTTTCCTTCTCTCTTAAAAGCATTTTAATCATTTCCTCATTACCGCTTTCCTGCGCCTGACTCAATTTTAATTTTATCTGGCGATGCTGTTCCTTGAACCACCTTTTTCTGATTTGCCGGACATTATCGGCAAAGATTTTTCCTAAAACTTTTTCATCGGAGGGCAGCGCTTCCATCATCAGCTGAAATATTTTTTTGCGTAGAGCGAAATGGCTGTCCGATGCCAGAAGGACACCCAAATCCACAAAGCCCAGCAGTTTGTATTCTTCGATGATTCTCCTGGCCAGATTCTGGAGCTGCGGCTGCAGGAAATAATCAATGACGCCCGTCTCCTCAACCTGCGTGATTTTTTGCGGATATTCCAGCATCATCTGGATCAAATGCATTTCCACAAGATCGCTGTCCACGTTGAGAGGCACGCCTTTGCCAAAATGTTGTTTTTCCTCCCGCGGCGGATAAGATTCCTTGAATAAAAGCCCCTCTTCGATGCCTGTCTTTTCGGCAACGCGTTTAATAAACAAATCTTTTTCTTTTCTGTCAAGGATCTTCGACAAAAACGCCATCGCGTTTTTTACAATATCCCTTTTGTCCTCAAACGTTTTGCCGCTTCCCAGCACATGGTCGATGTAATAATCAACCAATGACGGACTTTTCTCAATGAGCTCCTCGAGTTTTTCCCTGCCGTATCTCCGCACATACTCGTCGGGATCATGCCGGCCCGGCAATACCAGCGCCCTCGCCCGCATTTCCGTGCTCAAAAACAATTCCAGGCTGCGGTCCAAAGCTTTTCTTCCCGCCTCATCCGGATCAAAAAGAGCGACGACGTCCCGCGTGTAGCGGCGCAAAAGATCCAGATGGTCCTTGGTCAGCGCCGTCCCGAGCGTGGCCACGACATTGCCCATACCCGCATTCCACAAAGAAATCAAATCAAAATAGCCCTCAACAATGATGGCATAGCCTTTGGAGCGGATGTCTTCCTTGGTCCTGTTCAGCCCATAGAGATTTCTGCCCTTGATGTAGACCGGCGATTCTGGGGAATTGAGATATTTGGGTTCTCCCTGACCGAGAATTCTTCCCCCGAAAGCGACTACGTCGCCGGAGACATTTTCAATCGGAAACATCAGACGGTTTCGAAACCGGTCATAAAAGCCGCCCCCCTTATCGGCGACGACCAAACCGGCCTGCTCGGCCAGTTTCAACGAAACGCCGCTTTTATCCAAAAAATCCGCCAAGGACCGCCAGCCGTCGGGGATGTAGCCTATATTAAAGGTTTTGACCGTGTTTTCGACGATCCCTCTCTCCTGCAGATATCGACGCGCTGACGCTCCCGCCGCGGAAAAAAGATTGCGGGCAAAATACTGCGCCGCTTTGGCATTCACATTGATGATGCCTTCCTTCAGCGAATCCTTTTTTCGAACTTCCGTTGAGGCGATGACCGGCAACACCACCCCCGCCCGATCCGCCAGATCCTTGATGGCTTCCGGAAAAGACTTGTCCGTAATTTTCATCAGAAACGTGATAACGTTTCCGCCTTCTCCGCAGCCGAAGCAATAGAAAATCTGCTTTTCTCTGTTCACCGTAAAGGAAGGGGTTTTCTCCTGATGAAACGGGCACAGGCCGACATAGTTTCTTCCCGCTTTCTTCAGGGTGAGATATTCGGAAACAAAATCCACGATATCGATTCGGTTTTTGATTTCTTCAATTTGATTGTTGTCAAAACGCACGCGTTCGCCTAAAAAATTTGATCAGAAAAAGCATTCATATAAAAAATCAACGGGATAAAAAGGCCTTCACCTTTTCGCCAACCACCTTGCCGTCGGCCTGGCCGGCAATTTTGGGCATCAGAATTTTCATGACTTTTCCCATATCTTTGACGGAAACGGCACCGGCTTCCCGGATGGCTTCTTGAATCAGCCTGTCGAGGTCTTCTTCGGACATCTGCGCGGGCATAAATTCCTGAAGAATTTTCAATTCCGCCTCTTCTTTCTCCACCAAATCCGTCCTGCCGCCTTTGGCGAACTGTTCGATGGAATCCCTACGCTGTTTAATCATTGAAGCAATAACCTGCAAAACTTCCGCCTCCTGCAGGGGCCGCATCAGACTGATTTCTTTGTTATGCAGTGCCGTTTTCATCAGCCGGATCACGGACAGTCTTATTTTATCCTTGGACTTCGCCGCAGCAATCATTTCCTCCTGAAGTTTCGTGTTGATATCCATCATTGTTCTCCCTCGTATGTTTTGACATTTATCCCAGTTGATCTTCCAGCTGTCTCCCGCCCAGCAGATGCATGTGCAGGTGAAAAACAACCTGACCGCCTTGTGCGTTGCAGTTGATCACGACGCGGAAGCCCTTTTCGGCAACTCCCTTTTTCCTGGCCACCTCCTGAGCGGCTTTGATCAGAGCCTCCATCAGACCGCCGCTTTGGACATCAACATGCAGCAGGGTGGCAATATGATGCTTGGGAATGAGGACGACATGAACCGGAGCCATCGGATGGATGTCATCAAAAGCCAGCACTTTTTCATCTTCATACACTTTGGCGCAGGGAATTTCACCTCTCACAATCTTGCAAAATACACAGTCCGCCATTTTCTGACCTCCCAGGAATTAATATTTTTTGCTTATTCGAATGGCCTCCTCAAGGGCAATGGCCCCCGTGTAAAGAGCCCGTCCGATAATTACGCCGTAGATTTCACAATCGGTCACCGACAGCAAATTTTCGATGTCTTCGATGGAAGACACGCCACCCGAAGCAATCACCGGAATTTTCACGGCCTTCGCCATATCTCTGGTGGCGTCGATATTGATTCCCGTTCCCATGCCGTCACGATGAATATCCGTGTAAACAATCGCTTTTACGGCATATTTTTCATAACGTTTCGCCAAATCAATGGCGTTTTGCTCGGATTTTTGCGTCCAGCCGTGGCTGGCCACTTTGCCGTCAAGCGCATCGATGCCCAGAATGATTCTCTCCGGAAAATTTTCACAAGCTTCCTCGACAACGGCTTCATTATGAAGAGCCGTTGTGCCCAAAATGACACTCGACACGCCGTTGGTCAAATAGTATTCAATCGTTTCCATGTCCCTGATTCCGCCGCCGACCTGCACCGGAATCTCCAGCTTGCGCGCAATATCAATAATGATTTTCGAATTGCGCGGCAAGCCCGCCAAGGATCCATCAAGATCCACAATGTGAATGAGTTCGGCGCCCTTTTGCACCCAGGCAAAAGCCATTTCCACGGGATTGTCGGCGTAGGTGGTCACGCGGTCAAAATCCCCCTGGGCCAGACGGACGCATTTTCCCTCTTTAATATCAATGGCTGGAATGATAATCATGACGACCTCTCTTGGTTTCTTCCTTCGGGATATTGTCAATTTTGCAAGTCAAACGATTGAACGTCAAAGATTATTCTCATAACATCGAACACGCTGATGACAGGATTTTTTAAATGACCGCCGAAGAAGCTGATACCGCTCTAGAAGTCCGGAATCGTCTTGAAGATCTCATCCATTCCCTGCTCGGCAAGCTGGCGCGCTGTCAGCCATTTTCCTCCGCCCTTGAAAAATGAGGATATCTGCAAAACATCTTCCATCAATGATTTTTGCGTTTTGTCAAAAAATCCCCGCCAAACGATGTTTCCGCTTTGCGAGTCAAGCAGATGAATCTCATAAGCCACCGATGCCGGACGTTCCGATGAAAACTTGTAACCCACTCTTTCGGAGAAACGGTAGACATAACCAGCGGCCACAAAATCCGCCTTTAGTTCCTGACCAACCTTGCTCAGGGTGATCCACAGCGGTTCCTTAAAAGATTCGGAAGAAATTCTTTTATACACGCTTTCTGTTTTTTCGAACGGGATGACTTCCACATTTCCTGATGCGGATATTTTATGGATAAAAATTTCCTGAATGATCGTCTCCGCGCCTCGGGAAACCGCCCCGACAGATGCGGCGGTTCCGCAAAGAGGACAAACGACCGCCCCCGCCTGTCCATTTTGAGCGCCCAATATCTCAAAAGGAACGACGGCCACCCTAGCGGGTTTCTTTTTCTCGCTGAGTTCTTCAGCCCAAACGCTGACGGCGAAAGCCCAAAAGGCAACCGATATCAGGCCGGCAACAAAAAGCGACTTTTTCAGTAAATGATGGGACACGGCCACACCTCTTTCATGTTAGAGTTTCCCTTTTGTGGAAAGAACGCCTTCGATCCGTTGATTGAAACTTACCGCCTCCCGGAAAGCACGGGCGAACGCTTTGAATACGGCCTCGATAATGTGGTGGCTGTTGCCTCCATACATGAGGTTGATGTGCAGCGTGATGCCGCTCTGATCCGTAAAGGCCTTGAAAAACTCCTTGACCAGTGCGGGATCAAAACCGCCGATTTTCCGACGGTCGTTTTTCACGTTGTAAATCAGATAGGGTCTACCGGAAATATCCATATCCACGCGGCACAGCGTCTCGTCCATCGGCACACAAGCGGAGCCGTAGCGGTTGATACCTGCCTTTTTTCCCAACGCCTGCGCGACGGCCTTGCCCAGACAGATACCCAAATCCTCCACCAGATGATGATCGTCAATATGCGTGTCGCCTTTGCTTTTCACAACCAATTTCAACAGAGCATGACGGGCGAACAACTCCAGCATGTGATTGAAAAAAGGAATGGTCGTGTCGACGCTGCTGCCGGATGTCTTGTCCAAATCAATTTCCAGCCGGATGTTTGTTTCCGTCGTTTCACGGACGACTTTTGCTTTCCTGGACATGAAAGATCCCCTTAAATGACCTTGTTTAGAGGATATTCAATAATACCCTGGGCTCCAGCTTCCAAGAGTTGAGGAATCAAATCGCGCATAATTTTGGCATCCACGATAGATTCCACGGCAAACCATTTGTCCGACGACAAACTTGAAATCGTGGGAGATTTCAGCGAAGGAAGCAGTTTCATCACGCCTTCCAGGTTTTCTTTGGAAACATTGAGCTTCAGACCAACCTTGCCCATCGCCTGCAGCGAACCGGTCAGCATGGTGCTGATTTGCTGGATTTTTTTCCGTTTCCAGGAATTTTTCCAGGCGGCATGGCTGGCAATGAGCTGCGTATTGGTCTTCATCAGTTCATGAATGATTTTCAACTTGTTGGCTTTTATCGTTGACCCGGTTTCCGTCACCTCTACAACGGCGTCCACCAAGCCTTCAACCACCTTGGCTTCCGTCGCTCCCCAGGAAAATTCGACATGCACGTTGATTTTCCGTTCGGCAAAATATTTTTTCGTGAAGTTCACCAGCTCCGTCGATATCTTTTTGCCCTCCATGTCATGAATGGATTTGTATGGCGAATCTTCCCTGACCACCAACACCCACCGCGCTTGCTGCGTGGACACTTTGGAATAAATCAAATCCTGAACAACCACCACGTCTGATTCATTTTCCATAATCCAATCGATTCCGGTGAGGCCCAAATCGAGAGTTCCATCTTCCACATAACGCGACATTTCCTGCGCGCGCACCAGCCGACAGGCTATTTCCGCATCGTCAATATCCGGAAAGTAGCTCCGGGCGTCGCTGGTAATGCGCCAGCCGGCTTTCTTAAACAAATCAATCGTGTTGGTTTCCAAGCTTCCCTTGGGAATTCCCAGCTTTAAAACTTTCATTTATAAACATCCTCTGGATTAAAAATCTTTTCACCGATAATCACAAAAGTATCCCCTTCCAGCTTCCGGTAGAAACAGGAACGATAGCCCGTATGGCAGGCGGCCTCCCCGATCTGTTTGACCTGCAGGAGAATCGTGTCCTCATCACAGTCAATAAAAATCGCTTTGACGATCTGAACATTGCCCGAAGATTCGCCCTTCAACCATAGCCTCTGCCGCGATCTGCTCCAATAGGTGGCCTTTCCTGTTTTCAGCGTGGCCTCCCATGATTCACGGTTCATGTAAGCCATCATCAGAACTTCTTTTGTTTCAGCATCTTGGACAATGGCAGGAACCAATCCGTCCCCTTTGGCAAAATTTGGCACTAACATTTTTTCCCCATAAATTTACTGTTTTTGAAATTTAATTTATCAACAGCTTTAAATCAAGAAATATTTTCATGCAATCCGTAACATATTGGGTATTGTCGCCCAGAGATATTTATGCTAAAAAATGCGGAAATTTAAGAAATTCTTCCCGGGAGGTGTCCACATGTCCTTGCTTATCGGAGGAATAATTTCCGCCATTTTCGGATTGGTCAGCCTGATCTTCTTCTGGCCGGATTTTATGACCATTTTAAAAGGTTCCCTCCCTTTGTTCCTGCTGCTGGGCGGAGCTTTGGCCGTCTATGTGGGTCTTGACGAAATGCAGGAAAAAAACCGCGAGGAACGGCGCCGTCAGGAAGAAAAGCTTGAAAAAGCCCGAGAAGAACTTGAACAAGTCAAAGCCCAAGCGGAAAAATATAAGGAGGAATTAGATAAACTCAAGGATACAAGACCGCAATAATGTGTCAGAGAAATACTTCCGTTGAATCATGATCCCTCTTGTTTGATTTTCAATTTTCTTCCCTCCGTTTTTTTCCGCAATCTTACAAGAAAAGAGTCAGAGGCTGATTTGAAGCAGCGCCTCCGCATGGACAAAGTCTTTTCGAAAGCTTTGCGTTCGACACCGGACGATTATCATTACTTGATTTTGCTGATATCGCCCTCCTTGCCGATGACCACCAGGACTTCGCCGTCCTTCACGACAAAACCGGCGCGCGGCACCATGTGCACCTTGTCGGAAATGACATCACGAACGGCGATGACTTCAATGTTATATTTGTTCCTCAACTGCAATTCAGCCAGTGTTTTACCCAAAAAACTGTTGGGCGGTGCCATTTCAAAAATCATATAATCATCCGAAAGGGGGATGTAATCCATCACATTGGGGGAAACGAGGCTTCTGGCCAGCTTCTTTGCGATGTCCATTTCGGGAATGATGACATCGGTGGCGCCCACCTTTTCAAGAATCATTTTGTGCTCCTCGTTCGGCGCTTTGACAATGATATTCTTTACCTTCATCTGCTTCAGGTGCAGCGTGATGATGGTCGCGGCAGCCAAATCTTCTCCAAAAGAGATAATGGCGATGTCGTCCTCTCCTATGCCGATTTCAGCCATCAATTCCTGGTCCGTGCCGTCGGCCAGGACGGCTTTGGTGCAGTAATCCCGTATTTTCTGGACAATCTCCTTGTTCTTGTCGATGGCCACGACTTCAAAGCCGTTCTCAAAAAGCGTCCGGGCGATATGATAACCGAATATGCCCAAGCCAATCACAACCGCTCTTCTCATTTACCCCTCCTTCCGGTCATCCGACCATAACCGATTCTTCGGCATAAGTCACTCTTCTTTTCCTTGACGAATACCACGCAAACGCCATTGTCAGCGGTCCGACGCGGCCGATGAACATCATCAAGATAATGGCGTATTTTTGAACGTCATTGAGTTTTTGCGTTGCGCCCATGGAAAGGCCGACCGTGCCGAAGGCGGAAAATGTCTCAAACACATATTCGATAAATTCATGACGCAGAGCAAACGGCATGCCGCTGGAATCGCTGAAAAACAATAGCAGCGCCGTTACAAGGCCGATGAGGACGGCGGCGGAAAAAATAATAGAAATTGTCCGCTCCACAAGCTCCCGGGGAATGGTCCTGTTGGCGACGTTGACATTTTCATTGCCCCGAATGCGGTTGACGACCAACAGCAGAAGCAGCGCAAAGCTCGTTGTCTTGACGCCGCCGCCCGCAGAACCCGGCGAAGCGCCGATAAACATCAACATCAGCATGATCAAAATGGTGGAATTGGTCAGCATTCTGATGTCCACCGTATTAAATCCGGCCGTCCGCGCGGTCACCGACTGGAAAAACGAGGTCAGCAGTGCCGTCTTGAGGGAAGCGCCCTGCAAAACATTATCCGCCTCCAGCAGATAAAATAAAACTGCTCCGCCGAAAATCAACACCCCTGTCGTAATCAAAACGATTTTGGTATGCAGCGATAGTTTGTTTCTGCGGTCGCGCAGCCGAGCGACAACCTCCTGCTGAACCAAAAAACCAATGCCTCCCAAGATAATTAAAAGAGCAATGATCAAATTCACCACGACATCTTCCTGATATCGCGTCAGGCTGTCGGAAAAAAGGGAATAACCGCAGTTATTGAACGCGGAAACGGCGTGATAGACGGCATGGTACAAGGCCTGACCCAACGAAAATTCCCGGGCAAAACGGAAAAACAAAAGCAGGGCGCCGGCACTTTCTATGATGAGCGTGTAGAGCAGCACCTTCTTGATAATCAGATTAAAGTCTTTTTTGGGAGAATACATAAACAGCGATTGCGTGACTTCCCGTCCCTTGAACGAGATGCCGCGTCCCATCAAGGCAAACAGAATGATGGAAAACGTGATGATGCCCAGTCCGCCGATCTGAAAAAGAAGCATCGTGACCACTTGCCCGAAGAGAGACAGATCGCTTCCGATATCGAGCACCGTCAGACCGGTCACACAAACCGCGGATGTGGCGGTAAACAACGCATCGATAAAACGCAAAGGGGTCTGACGGAAGGCGTAAGGCAGCGACAAAAGCACCGTCCCCAGCAAAATCGCCGCGGCAAAGCTCAACACGAAGATTCTCGCGGGTGTCAGATGGCGCGACAAAAAGGTCCGGATCAACAAATACAGCTTCATGGCTCTACCTTTCAATTAAAAAAGCCGAACAATTTAATCCTGAACGTTCCTTGCCCTGCGGACAATCATCCCCCAAATCATCAAAACAGCGCCGGTGGTGATGGCGGTATCGGCAACATTGAAAGCCGGCCAGTGCCAGGTGTGAATGTAAAAATCCAGAAAATCAACAACCGCGCCGAAACGCACGCGGTCCACAAGATTTCCGACGGCCCCTGAAAAAATCAGCGTCATGCAGACAACATTCAAGGTGTTGTCCGCTTGGCTTTTTACAATATAGAAAAGGATCATCAAAATAACCGTAGCCGTTATCCCGACAAAGAAAAACAAACGGAAGGTTTCTGACGCCCTGGCCAGAAAGCCGAAAGCCGCGCCCGGATTCAACACGTAAACAAGATTGAAAAACCCGCTGATGACCGGATACGATTCATGAAGGAAAAACCTCGACACCACGGCCGATTTCGTTATCTGGTCCACAGCGACGACAACCGCCGCGCCAATGACCAATATCAAAATATTTTTTCTCAAAGACAACTCCCCATCACGGCCGAAACACCGGCCACTTTCTCGGTAGGACGCGGCGCCCGCTCACAGATTCTGCAGACAGCGCGCGCAAATCATCGGATGCGTCTTGTCCTTTCCGACGGATTCCTCGTAAATCCAGCAACGCTCGCATTTTACGCCGCGCGCCTTCTCCACGCCGACGATCAGTCCCTTGACGGTTTCACTGGCATAGGGCTTTTGGATCTCCGCCTCCTCAACCATCTGCAGCTGGGAAACAATCAGCAGGGCCCGCAGGTCTTCCTGATGCGCCGCCAGCAGGTCGCGCACGGCCTGCGGCGCGGCGATGGCGATCCGGGCATCCAGCGAATGGCCGATCACTTTTTCTTTTCGCGCCTGCTCAATGGCCTTGGCGATTTCGCTTTTGATGTCGATCATGGTTTTCCAGCGTTCTCCCAGCCGGACATCGAAATATTTCTCATTGAACTTCGGGAACTGGGCCAGATGAACGCTTTCCTCCTTCCCCTGCCATGACGGCATGGAAAGCCACACCTCTTCGGCGGTGAAAGTCAGAATCGGCGCCAGCAGTCTGGTCATCGCGTCCAGAATGATGAACATGGCGTTCTGGCCGGAGCGGCGCACGGTGGATGCCGCACGGTTGGTGTAGAGCCGGTCTTTCGAAACATCCAGATAAAGCGCGCTCAAATCCACCGTGCAGAAATTATACAGCGTATAAAAAACAACGTGGAATTGATGGCGCTCATAAGCTTCCGTGACGCGTTTAACCACTTCCTGCAGGCGGTGCAGGGCCCATCGGTCCATCTCTGTCATCTGTTCGTAAGGCACGCTGTCCTTATCGACATCGAAATCGTAGAGATTGCCCAGAATAAAACGGCTGGTATTGCGGATGCGGCGGTACGCTTCCGTGAGTCGTTTGAGAATTTCATCGGAGATGCGGATATCGTCGGTGTAGTCTTCCGCCGCCACCCAAAGCCGCAGAATCTCCGCGCCGTACTGGGAGATCGCCTCCTCCGCTCCGATGACGTTGCCCACCGACTTGGACATTTTTTTGCCCTCGCCGTCCACGACAAAGCCGTGCGTCAGAACACTCTTATACGGGGCGCGCCCCCTTGTGCCCACCGATTCCAGAAGCGAGGAATGGAACCATCCGCGGTGCTGGTCGGAACCTTCCAGATACATATCGCAGGGCCAGCTCAAATCCGGCCTCTTTTCCAGGACCGCCGCGTGGCTCACTCCCGAGTCAAACCACACATCCAGGATATTCAGCTCCTTGGTAAATTCCGTCGAGCGGCAGTGCGGACAGGTCGTATGTTTGGGCAACAGGTCTTTCGATTCCTTTTCGAACCAGACATCCGCGCCTCCCTTTTCAACCAGGTCGACGACATGATCGAGGATTTCCTGGGTCAGCACCTCGTTTTTGCATTTGGCGCAGTAAAACACCGTGATGGGAACGCCCCAGAGCCGCTGGCGGGAAATGCACCAGTCGGGACGGTTTTCCACCATGCCGTAAATGCGATCGCGTCCCCACGAGGGGATCCACGTCACCTCGTTGATGCAGGCCAGCGCCTTTTTGCGCAGATCGTTTTTCTCCATCGAGATGAACCACTGCTCTGTGGAACGGAAAATAATCGGCTGCTTGCAGCGCCAGCAGTGCGGATAGGAATGCTGCATCGGCACGTGCCCCAGAAGCGCCCCCACTTCATCGAGTTTCTTGATGACGTTGTCATTGGCGTCGAAAACAAACTGTCCGGCGAAATGTTCGACATCTTCGGTAAATTTTCCCGCCTCGTCCACCGGCGCGTAATTATCCAGGCCGTATTCCAGGCCGATTTCATAGTCCTCCTGCCCGTGACCCGGCGCGATATGCACGGCGCCGGTTCCCGCGTCCAGCGTCACAAACGGCGCCAGAATCAAAACGCTGTGCCGGTTGACCAGCGGATGCAGGCATTTCTGACCTTCCAGCACTTCGCCCTTGAATTCATCGAGAATCTCATAGGGCTTGCCGCGATGGCCGAACGCCTCCAGGCAATAATCCAGCATCTCTTTGGCGACAATCAGCACTTCGTCACTGATTTTTACAGCAACATAAATGAAATCATCCTTGACCGCGATGGCCAGGTTGGCGGGAATCGTCCAGGGGGTCGTTGTCCAGATCACCATCGAAACGCTTTGTCCCGCCAGTTTCGGCAGAATCTGCGCGATATCGGACACAAATTTGAACTTCACGTAAATGGACGGGGTGGAATGATCCGCGTACTCCACCTCGGCCTCCGCCAGCGCTGTTTTGCAGGACGCGCACCAGTAAACGGGTTTTTTCCCCTTGTAGACGCTTCCCTTCAGATAAAGCTTGCCGAATTCGGCGACGGTGGCCGCCTCATACTCATAGGACATGGTCAGGTAGGGATTTTCCCATTCGCCGAATACGCCCAGCCGTTTGAACTGATCGCGCTGGATCCCGACATATTTCTCGGCGTAAAGCCGGCAGGCGCGTCGTTTTTCCACCTGCGTCATTTTCGCCTTTTTGGCGCCGAGCTCCTTGTCCACCTGCAATTCGATCGGCAAGCCGTGGCAGTCCCATCCCGGAACATAAACGCCGTCACAACCGGTCATATTTTTGGACTTGATCACGATGTCCTTGATGATTTTATTGAGCGCCGTTCCCAGGTGGATGTTGCCGTTGGCGTAGGGGGGACCGTCATGGAGAATATACGGCTTCCTGCCCTTGGCGGCTTGTCTGATCTTCTTATAAATACCCATTTCTTCCCATCTTTTGAGCATTTCCGGCTCTCTTTGGGCGAGATTCGCCTTCATCGGAAAATCCGTCCTGGGAAGATTCAACGTGTTTTTGTAATCCATTTTATTGTTCCTCTCATCCCAAATAAAAATAGCGGCTTAACCGCAATAAAATCAATTCCGTATGTGTTTTATGCTTAATACCAAATTCGGGCAAAGTCAACTACCACATAAATGGAAGGCTTTCAAGCACAACTAACAAAATCCCGCCAACAGGAACATCTTGACATGAATGGTCATCCTCCCTATATTAATAAGCGCAATACGTTTATACACAGGAGGGCCGTGTGAAAAAATTTTTGATGACAGGATTTGTTGTTGCTTTATTGCTGGTTTCGGCAACCGCACTTTACGCCGGAAAATGCGAGGACTTGGGCGCCTGCACGCTCTCCAGCGGAGAGTGCGGAGCGGAGTGCAACGGCCAGTGCATGTCTTTCAGCGAAGCCCGATGCTGCCAGATGGGCATGTGTTACCTCAACGGCAGCTGGTGCGGCGGCGTGGAGTGCGACGGCCAGTGCATGCCTCCGGAGCAGGCCAAGTGTTGTCTGTACGGGTGCCAGTGGATCAACGGCAGCTGCCAGTGCGGCTCGAAATAGCTGATGACGGAATTGTAGCCAAAGGAGTTCATGCTTTGGAAGTTCTCCGGAAAACATTTTCCCCGGAAATCTTGACATCGCACAAAGAACTCCTATTATGAAAAAGAGAATCCTGCATCGGGCAAAGATCATGATTTGGGAGGTTTTGAAATGAAAAGGGTTTTCCTCTTAATTGCAACCAACATCGCCGTTTTGGTGGTTTTGAGCATCGTTGCCAGCCTTCTGGGCGTTGATCGTTTTCTCACCCCAAATGGCTTGAACATGACCCAATTGCTGATTTTCGCCTTCATCTTCGGCTTCGGCGGCTCTTTCATTTCGCTGGCGATGTCCAAATGGAGCGCCAAGAGAATGATGGGCGCCCAGGTCATCACAAACCCCTCAAGCCCCGCCGAAGTCTGGCTGGTGGAAACGGTGAAAAAACAGGCACAGATGGCCGGACTCGGCATGCCCGAAGTGGCCGTTTTCGATTCCCCTTCGCCCAATGCGTTCGCGACCGGCATGAACAAAAACAACGCTCTGGTGGCCGTGAGCACCGGATTGCTCCAATCCATGAACAAAGATGAAGTGGAGGCGGTGCTCGGTCACGAAATCAGCCATGTCGCCAACGGCGACATGGTCACCCTGACGTTGATTCAGGGCATCGTCAATACTTTCGTCATCTTCTTTTCCCGGGTGGTCGGCTACTTCGTGGACCGAGTGATCCTGAAAAATGAAGAGGAAGGCCATGGCATCGGATATGTCGTCACCTCGCTGATCGCGCAAATCTGCTTCGGCATCCTCGCCAGTATTATCGTCATGTGGTTCAGCCGGAAGAGAGAGTATCGCGCGGATGCCGGCGGCGCAAAACTTGCGGGCGTTCAAAACATGATCGCGGCTCTGGAAAAGCTCAAGAAAGCCGTCTCCGAACCCCTGCCCGACCAAATGGCCGCCTTCGGCATCAACGGAAAGCCCGGCCGGGGATTGAAGCTTTTGTTTATGACGCACCCGCCGCTGGACGACCGGATTGAAGCGCTGAAGAAAATGGCCCATTTCTAAAAAGACATTTCAGATCAGAATACAAGAAAAGCGGTGCAGCGACATTTTTGCACCGCTTTTCTTATGGATAAACCGGCGAGACAGTCAGCGGTCAGCCGGGTTTTTTACCAGCTTCCCGACGCTCCGCCTCCGCCGGAGGTCCCTCCCCCGCCGGAAAAGCCCGATCCAGACGAGCTTCCCGAGCTCCATGAATTATCCGAACGGCCCGTAACGAAGGGAAATCCCCCGATGCCGGATTGTCCTTTCTGCATTTTTTTCACCGCGCTGTCATACCATTTGCTGTTTCTGAATAAGACTTTCGCCAAAGGAAAGCCGATCAGATAAACGACAAAAAGATAAAACGCGCCCATGGCGCCGAGCACGACGATCGGAAACATCGCCCAAAAGGGAATCAGGAAAAAATACAGAAACCACCCTCCACCGCCCGGCGTCACGATACCCAGAACCGTAAATAATCCGATAATGCCGAAAATAAAAGCGCCCAGCAATATTCTCTCAAAAATCGTCATGTCGGGCATTTCCAGGAACACCCCTTGCGCCGCTTTGTTCCCCGCGGAAAATTTTTGCACCGGCGGTGCGGCACCGCCTTCCAGCACGCTGATGATCGCCTGCACGCCCGCTTCAAGACCTCCGTTATAATCTCCCGTCTTGAACCTCGGCGTCATAACATCGCGGATGATGCCTCCCGCAACACCGTCAGGAATCGTTCCTTCCAGACCGTAACCGACTTCGATGCGCATTTTCCGCTCCGCAGGAACGACGACGATCAAAATTCCATTGTCTTTTCCCTTTTGCCCCAGCTTCCACACCTTAAAAACGGAAACGGCGTATTCCTCGATGCTTTCCCCGTCAAGCGTCGGCACGGTCAGCACGGCGATCTGATTTCCGGTGCGCTCCTCATGGGATTTGAGTTGTTCGGCGATGATCCTTCGCGAATCAGGAGAAAGTATGTCGGCGTAATCGTTAACCCAACCGGTCAGATAGGGAATGTCCGCCGCGAAACCAGTCCCCACCGAAAGGACAAACACAAAGACTAGCACACCAACAACGACTTTCTTCATACTCCCTTTTCCTCAATGACAGCGTCGGGCAATGCATGGGCCCGCGGACAGGCATTCGGGGGCGGGGACACACAATCCGCCAGGGTTTCTAAGCCGGCCTCCAAAGCTTTGGCCGTCTGCCCGCTTCTCAAAAGAGGCCGCATGGCTAGCGTGATCTTTTTCACGGCTTCATCCGTTATTTCCCCGGCAAGACCCGCATCGGGCAAAACAACGATCTGCCGCTCAAACAGGCCGACCAAAATCAGCACGGACCTTCGATTCGCTGCGGCGATCATCTCCCGAGAAAGAAAAAAACACTGCGCGTATTGTTTTGTTTCTTCGGCGGCACGGCTTTTTTGCAAAAAAAGCCTGGCGAAATCCGGCGCCAGGATACTCAGAAGAGCCAGGCCAGCGCCCGCTGAAAGCACCATCACGCAAGCCAGCAAAACTGCCTTGGCCGCTGAATCAAAAAAATTCACCATGCTCATATTCAAGGCGAAGATGGAGGCGACGGAACAACCCAAAGCAAAGGCTTTCCAGGGAATCTCCGGATAAGCATCACAACGCCCGATGAGCGCCAAAACAATCTGGACGCCTATTTTGCTTTCCGTTTCCCCCACGCGGGATTCAAGATGGTTTTTTTCTTCTTCTGTCAGTGAATGCTTCATTGCCGCCGGACAAATTCAAGATTGATCGGACTCGGGGAGTATAGGAAAAGCCCGGCAGGCTGTCAATCAATATTCCCGCTTCCGTAACGCAGGAAATCTATTCGTTTCCCCGTTCCGGATCTTTTCGCTTTTGAAGCAACAGATCACGCAAAAGCCCTCGCATCGGGGGAGGCCTCTGCCTTATGTTGCCCTTCAGGACACGGTCACATCCATATTCTGATTTTCGTCTCAACCCGTTGAACGTCAATATCGTTTTGGATATCTCATGTCCTCGGTTTGGGTGAGCCGCTTGTAAAAGTATTTCGGATTGAAGTTTCGTTTGATGGATATCGCACCGTGCGGACAGGCCGCGCCGCAGCAGAAGCAGGCGATGCAAAGCGTGGATCCCCCCTTCAGCGTCATCACGCGCGGCAGGCCGGCCTTGACGCCGTTTTGCATGTCCTGCCAGACTTCTTTCTTTGTGACCTTGTCGGTTACCAGGCACCCGCCCGGACACACCTTGATGCAAATGCCGCACTGCTTGCACTTGGCCGGATTGAAGAAAAGATCCGCCGTTTTCATGTGTTTCGGGTTGTCGTAGGTGGGAATTCTCAGTCTGTCTATAAGATTGAATTTTTTCATATCAGTCCCCCTGTCTTGTGACTCTTGGAGCATCGTTGAGGCCTCTTTCATACCACTGAACCAGCTGTACCTCGCGCGGCACCATGCCGTCCGCTTTCGGATTGGGCCAGCCGAACGCAATGCAGTCATTGAGTTTGTAAGGATACCGGATGCCGAAGATCCTCCTCCATTTGGGCAGATACATCAGGACCTGAATCAGGCCGATCCAGCAGCTGCCCGCTCCCATGCTGTGCGCGGCCAGGACCATGTTCTGTCCGCAAATGCCGATGTCGGTGGGCGGAGAGGCCACACCGCGCCGGTCTTCCACCAGCAGAACCAGCGTCGGAGCGCCGTGAAAGACCGGCGTTTTACCCTGGGCGATCTGCGACATCAGCCCGAACGGCACGGGGTGAAGCTTGTTCTTCATCAACCGGATGATCCACTTGACCCAGCTTAAGATGTAGAGCCTGCGCACAATATTACCCCGCGTATAATCGAGCAAAAACATAAAGAATTTGATTACCTTCACCGCGTCTTTTTCCATTTCCGCCAGGATCTCCGGACTCTTGACAACGATGAATTTCCACGGCTGCATGTTGCCCGCCGACGGCGCGAATCTTCCCGCCTCCAGAATCCTTTCAATCATGCCGTCCGGCAATGGTTCCTTTTTGAAGGCCCGGATGCTGCGCCTCTCAAAAATCACCTTTTCCACCGGATTCCAGGGCATGCCCTCCTCATATTTTCCCAACGGAGACAATATTTCTTCAGAACTCATATTTCCTCCTTGCGGTGAATTTATTTTCTTTTTCGTCCGGATTGACGGATGCATTACGCAGCCTCTGTTTCTCCCACGTATTGATTTTTCTGGGCATCATAGGTTCCCGCCGCGACGCCCAGTTTTTCCAGTTCCTTCTTGATGATTCTCTGCGTCTCCGTTTTGGGAAATTCCTTGACGATCCTGACAAATCGCGGCACGGCGAATTTCGGCAAGTCTTCCTTTAAGAACGCAATCAACTCGGATTCTTTGAGGGCATGGCCTTCCACGAGGGACACACTGGCCATGATTTCATCTTCTGCCAGTTCCGATGGAACGGCGTAAACCGCCGCCTCCAGAACGGAAGGATGCTTCTGAATAGTATGTTCCACTTCGTAAGCGGAAACGTTCTCGCCTTTTATGCGCATGAATTCGGCGCTGCGGCCGACGAAATACAAATAGCCGTTTTTGTCGCGTTTCACGAGATCGCCCGTATAGATCCAGCCGTCGCGCAGCTTTTCGTTGGTGGCCTTTTCATTCTTGAAGTACTCCACCGATTTGCTCTTCCCTTTGGATTCAAAAATCAGCTGTCCGGGCACGCCGTCAGGCACATCGTTTCCGTCATGATCCACGATCCGGTAAACCGTATTGGGCGCGGGTTTTCCGATGGACCCGACGGGAGCGTTTCCCAGATTCATGATACTTTTGCCGCCGCCGTCCACGGAACCGTACGCCTCATAAATCTTGATGCCGAATCTTTTCTCGAATTTTTCCCACTCCTCCACCGGACAGGCGGCCGACAGCGTGAACCTGACGTGATTGTCCCGGTCGTTTTCCTTCGGCGGCTGTTTCATCAGAATGGGAATCATGGCGCCGATCGTGTTGAACGCGGTCACCCCGTATTTTCTGATGTCGTCCCAGAAACGGCTTGCCGAAAATTTTCGGGCCAGCACCACCCGGCAGCCGCGGTGCAGACCCTGCGTAACGCAAAGCCACAGCGCATTGCCGTGGAAAAGGGGCAGGCAGGTGTAAAGAATATCCGACTTTCTGTAGAGCGTGTAGGCGGGGATCGAAAGGAGTTTGAGCGTCGTCTTTCCGTAGCGGTACAGGACCCCTTTCGGAAGTCCGGTCGTGCCCGACGTGTAAAGGATGAAGCAGATATCTTCCCTGTCATATTGTACTTCGGGCTTGCGGGCCGGCTGACGATACGCGTCGGCAAGATCCAGCGTGCCTTCGGGAAGCTTGTCCGCCTTGGAGGGAGCGGCGCCGTGCACAATCACCTTTGGTCGCCGCTCGAGCCTATCGGCGATTTTTCCGTAGGCATCGAGAAATTCCGCGTCAATCACGACAAATTCCGCGTCGCTGTGATTCAGAATATACAGCAGACTCTCGCCGCGCAATGATGTGTTGACCGGAATGGAATACATGCCGATTTTCTGCGAACCGATGAACACGTCCAGATATTCGGGGCAGTTAGCCATGATGATGGCCACCCCCTTGCCCCTGCCCGCGCCGAGGGACAAAAGAAAGTTGGCCACCCGGTTGGCGTTTTCATCCATCTGCCGGAACGAAAACCGCTTGTCTTCATAAATCAAAAAAGTCCGGTCGCCCAGGCGTCGGGCCTTTTCTTCGATGAGTTCGGCCCAGGACATGTCCCGGGCAATTTCGCGCGTCTTGAGCAAGCTCCGGAAATTCTCCGCAAAGGTGCCGCGCTGAATCTCATCCCTGAAAAACATCAGCAAGCCTTTCACCACCGAACAACCTATCTTCAAATTTGCCAGCAAATACATCCTTTTCCCTCGTTCTTTATGATATACGAATCAAAAAGCTCCTGCCAAAAGCACGCAGCGTCATCAGGATTCCGTCGGTCCCGCCGCTCCATGAGAGAACGACGGCACGGAGAAAATCCTCAGGAGAGCATGTCCCGGATCACGGAAAGTTTCCGCATCGGCGCCAGACCCAGAAAGGCCTGGACGTGCTTGGCGTCCCTGAAGCGCTTCTCCTGGCCGTAATCCTTCATGTACCCGTTGCCGCCCAGACACTGAATGCCGTCCGTCGTCAGCTTGCAGGCCAGTTCCGACAAATGCAGGGCGGCGGCCCGGCTGCAGAGATTCCACTGCGGCTCCTGATTTTCCACGGCCAGGGCCGCCTCCGATACCACCATTTCGGCAATCTTCACCTGCACGGCCATCTGGCCTAAGATCATCCGGAGCCCCGACCAGTTGATAATTTCGCGGCCCCCTTGAAAGCGCTGACGGCTGTAATCGAGCGCTTCCTGAAAGGAGCCCTTCATAATGCCGCACGCAATGGCGGCCACCGCCGCGTGCATCCGGTCGGCGGCCTGGTTGAAATATTGCGCGCCTTCTCCTTCCTTGCCAATGAGTTTTGCCTCCACGCCTGCCAGGGTCAAATCAACAGCCGGACAGGCATGCAGGCCAAGGCTGAAGATGGGCCGGCTTTTGGCGACGCCCTGATGCACCAGATCCACCAGGAAAAACGAATAATTTTTCTGCCCCTTGATCCGCGCCGGAACCAGCGCGTGGCCCGCAAGCCCCCCGAGAACAACATAGTCGATGCCGCCGCTGAGTCGGTGGACATGGTTTGCTTTCGCGGCCTCGAGCGAAACGCCTGTTTCCGAGGGATTGGCAAAAGCCGGAAAGGCGATGAGCGCGGAAGGTGCGTCGGCCGCCTTGTCCATGACACCGGCAAGCAGCTCTTTGCCGCCGGCCGTCAACAGAATTTCCTGAGCAAAAGCGTTGGTGAAGATGATTCCGCCGAGGCTCGCGTCCACCGCGCTGATATGCTCGAGAATGACGCACAGGGCGCTGATCCCCTGACCGATGCCGCCGCAATCTTCCGGCAGCGTGGCGCCGAGCAATCCGACTTCATAGGCCCTGGCGAGCACATCATCAAAAAAAGGCCCAAAGGGATAGCGGTCGTGTTCCTCCCGGTTGGCGGCAAGCTCCTTGGCCGCGAAGCTTCTGGCCAGATCTTCAAAAGACTTGAGTTCCTGTTTGGTCGTGGTCAGCATGGTCGATTCCCTCCTATTCATCGAACACGCGGGCCTGCGGAACGCCGCGTGCGATCAGGCAGTTGAAAAGATTGAGTCGGTTGAGCTGGTTGGTCCCTTCATAAATCTGCAACAGCTTGGAATCACGCAGAATCTTTTCCGCGCCGTTTTCATGCCGCAGACCCGCCTGCCCCATCATTTCCAGGGCCATCTGGCTGTTCTTCATGCCCATATCGGTGCCGAAAAACTTGGCAATGGATGACCAGCCGGAACAGCGCTTCTGCGCTTCCATGGATTGCCCCTCCACGAAGATTTGACGGATGAGCCAGTTGGTTATTTTCAATTTATAGAAGGGAACAAAAAACATGTCGATGATCGGCTGGGGAATAAATTTTAGATAGTAATACAGCGGTTTGATCTGGAGGAAATGAAAGATCCCGCCCCTGAGACTATTCGAATAATTGGCTTCGTTATAGGTGAGTCGTCCGGCGATCACGTTTTTGTACATTTCCGCCAGCATGATCTGCGTCCATTCATGGTTGATGAGCAGCTTGCCCTCCACCTCGGTTTCGCTGGCGAACTTCAGAGCGCGTTCATAGGCACCGCGCGCCACGCCGGTTCCGAAAGCGCCCACGGAAGCACGGGTCACCTCGACAACGTAGTGAATAATCTGATTGACCAGATCGCCGGTTGCCCGTATCTGGGAATTTGGGAAATAGCGCGAATCCCCCAGAACATATTCGTCCGGCACGAAACAGTCCTGAAAAACGAGTTCGCTTGCGCAGCAGGCGCGCTGTCCCATCTTGTTTTCGTGCTTGCCGAAACTGAATCCCTTCATCCCGGTCTTGACGGCAAGCATGACGGTATTTTCGGACGGTTTTTTCAAATCGGCATAAGCGATGAGGGCATGCCAGGTGGACACATGCCCCATGGAAATGAATATCTTGGTGCCGTTGACGACGTACCCGCCCTTGACCTTTTCGGCGTAACAGGTCACCTTGCCGCGATCGACGAGTTCCACTTCTTCCACATCCGTTCCGGCACCCGGTTCGGTAATCGCCAGCGTCAGCAAGCAGGGATTGCCGGTCCGCTGACCGGCCGCGACTTCCCGGCAAATTTTATTGATGAGGGGAAGATTCCAGGAAGCCAGTATGGTCACGAAACCCAGATAGTGCACGAAGATGACGTTGGCGATTCCCACGCAGGCCGACGATAATTCCTCGATGACATAGGCGTGAGCCGGCAAACTCCATCCCTGACCGCCGAACAATTTGGGGATGAACATGGTGTAGAAACCCCACTGATTCGCCTTCTCCACAATGTCCCAGGGCAGGTAATCCGGATCCTGAAAGGTCTTCAGATCGGTCTTCAGCGCCAGAGGCCGAACGACTTCATCATTGAAACGGCGGGCGTAACTGACCAGTTTTTTGGTTTCCTTGAGATGAAGCTTGGGTATTTGGGGAATCGCCTGAATACTGCAGAAGCTATCCTCAAAACGCGGTTCACGCTCCAACAAAAATTCATCTTCCTTCGGTTTTACCATATTCCCCTCCCTTTATGGATTGACTGAACTCATCGGCATGACGACCCCTGGCTCAACCGTCAGGAACCGACGCCGACATGAAGCTCGACCTTCTTTTTCGTAAACCGCCTGCGCCCTTCTCTTCGCGCTTTCTTATTTCGGAGGCGCCTCCAGGATATGAATGCACATCGCCGCTTCTTCCGCCCCCAGGGCGCCCCCGCCGTTTTCCGCCAGAGCCAGTCTGGCCTTTTGAACCTGGCGTTTTCCGGCCCGGCCCCGCAGCTGGGTCACCAGCTCATGAATCTGCGCCAATCCGGACGCGCCGATGGGATGGCCGCGCGATTCCAATCCTCCGCTGGGATTGATGGGAATGCGTCCCGTGAGGCTCGTTTCCCCTTTTTCGGCAAGAATTCCCCCTTCGCCCCGTGGGCAGAATCCGAGATTTTCGGCCTGCACGAGCTCCCCAAAAGCCGACGCATCATGCACTTCGGCGACATTGATGTCCTTTGGCCCGACGCCCGCTATCTCGTACGCCCGCATGGAAAGCCTCTCGCCGATTTCCGGAATATCAGAATCGAAAGAGGTGCGCCTGGCGGAACCCAAGACGGAAGCCCTGATTTTCACGGCCTGTCCAATGAGTCCCCGTCTTCTGACCACGTCTTCGGAACACAAAATGGCCGAGGCGGCGCCATCGCCGATGGGCGCGCACATCGCGCGGGTCAGCGGCCAAGAGACGATACGATCGGACAAGACCTTCTCCACCGGAACTTCAAAACAGTACTGGGCGTTGGGGTTGAGCGTCGAATTGAAATGATTCTTGGAAGCGATCATGGCCAGCTGCTCCACCGTTGATCCATATTTTTTCATGTGCTGCCGGGCCGCAAATCCATAAATATCCATAAAGGGAGAGTGATCCCCGGAAGTCATCTTGGCCAGCTCCCGCACAGTATCATAGCCGATTTTTTCCGACAGGACGATAAAGGCGGTAAATTTATCCCGATATTTTTTCCAGCGTGATTCTTTGCTTGTGGAACTTCCCGAACCGCCGCCGTTTCTATTCGCGGAGGGATATTTCTTTTTGAACGCTTCCCTCATCGCCCGCTCCTCGTCGGTCAGAGCGAAAGCGGAAAGCGTCCTCGCCAGCGGAATGACGTTTTCAATATCAATGCCGCCGAGAAAACCTGCAAAGACCAGATTTTTGTTGGACCAATAGAGTTTCTCCGCGCCAACCGCCATGGTGATGTCATAGAAACCGCCGGCCACGCCCAACCAGGCGTGATGCAGAGCCGTGGAGCCGCCCGCGCAGGCGTTTTCAACATTGGTGATGGGAATGCCTTCGATGCCCATCCCCTTGAGCGCCACCTGCCCGCGTATCGTCATCTGGCCCCTTTCGCCCCATCCTGCATTGGCAAACCAAAGCGCCTGAATGTCATCCTTGGCCAGCCCCGCATCTTTCAAACAACCTGTCGCGGTCTGAATCGCCAGCTCCTTGATGCTTTTATCCATGTATTTGCCGAACTTGATGGTGTCAACACCGATGATATAAACATCCCGCACAGAAGAAACCTCCGTGAATTAATTCTTGATATTCCGCTCAAGCTTTGGTATATTTATAATTGTAATTGGTTGACCAATTACTATAAAATTATTTACCAGATGTCAAGATTTTTTTCATTTCATCTGGAAATTTTTCGAGCAAGGAGAAAAGATGAAGAAATTTCAATCACATGAACATGTCATTAATGTTCTGATCAGGCAGATTTTCAGCAGGCAGATAAAACCGGGAGACAAGCTTCCGTCCGAAAGACAACTGGCTTCCGACATGCACGTAGACAGAGCATCGGTCAGAATCGCTTTAAAGCATCTGGAGCTGATGAATGTGCTGACCATCAGACAGGGAGACGGCGTTTATGTCCGCGACTACATGAAAGGCGCCAGCATCGACTTTCTGAGAATGCTTTTTCTTCAAACGGAAAAAACCGACAGCGAATGGCTGGCCGATCCCTATATCCTGGATGAAATCTGGGAATTTTGGGTTTTTTTCCTGCCGGAGATTTTGAATCTTGCGGCCAGACGCTTCACGCCGCGGGACATCAAAAACATGCTAGATATCTTTGACGAGGAATTGGCTAATCTGGATGACAAAGCCCGCCTGGTTGAGCTTGAACTTCAGTCGCAGGAGCTGGTTGCGGAAGTGGGCAACAACATCGTCGTGATTCTCATTACCAACACCTGCCGTCCGCTGCGCAGAAAAATGATCGAACTTTTCTACGCCTCCCTGACCGACGAACAGATAAAAAATCACATCGAGACCAAAAAAAATCTGCTGCGCTCTTTCATAACTTCAAGCGAACCTGACTCTTCGATTTTTACCGCAAAGTACCGAGAAATTCTCAACGGCCACCGGGGGGCCCTACGAAAACAGATCTTCAGGGACGAGGATAAGGACGCCGGTTCTTTGTAACGGAAAAATCTCCCGGCCATTGAATTGCTGCAACCGGCGACGCCGGAACAAAGGCGCCAAAATTCTTATTGACATGTGAGAATTTTACGGATAGGAAATTTACATTCAGAAAAGAACATCCCATTCATTTTAAATAAAAAAAACTTCTTTCGAAAACTTATTGGGTTCACAAACACAAAAAAACGACAGCCGGATTGCGGATAATCCGGCTTCCAGAGTGTCAGGTGTAGAAAAAGCCAAACCCATCGCGAGATGGGGACGGAAAACTTCAGGTCTCATCGAGACAGCTGGGTCGACTACTTCAAATTAAATAACCATTATTTTGAAGGAGGGCAGAAACAATGCGTTATGCAAGAAGGTTGAGATGTTTTATTTGTCTTATGTGTCATCTTGGGACTGAATCTCGTTCTATGCGACACACTGTCAGCCGGACCGAATTCCAAATGCGGCACGAGCTTGTCATTTACGTTTGATCCCGGAACTACCGTGACGGACGGAGATCCCGTGGTGATGACGGAAACGGTGACAACGACGAGCGCGGGTTCGGGCAACCAGGCGTGCGGACTTGATGTTGGCGCTCCGGTAAACGACGGCAACGCACAAATTCAGGCGGTGACGCTGGGAACAGGCGGCCCCGGCAGGCCGTGCACCGACCTCGATAAAAGTTTTTGCACCGTCGGCTCATCCGCAAATGCAGACAACTCCTGCAATACCAACGCTGACTGCGTCACCGACTCCGCAGGTTCGGGCGTATGCACAAAGGTCACGACAACGCAACTGGCCCACGAAAATCCCGCTGACGGCAGTTTGAGTTATCCTCTTGACACAACGGGCCTGGGCGGAAAAGTCTTGGGCTACCGGGCGTCTTATGAAGGAACCAATAAATTCGAACAAGCGGGCGCCATCTGCACAGACCTGACGGTCAACGAAGCTGATCCCTGTTCAGGCGCAACCATCAGCATCGATTTGGTGTCCGGTCCCGGCGCCCCGCAACCAGGGCAGACCTATGCATGGCAATTTGAGGTCACTGTACATGCGTGTGAAAATCTCTACGGCGTGACGGCTCAAGGCGGAACAAACGGCTGGGCATTGTTGGTAAACAGATCAAGTGCATCCTTGCATCCCAGCGGTTCGACAACGGCGGAAATACGGAAGTCCAACAAGAAAGCCGATGTCATTTTGTGGAGGATCGGCGACATGACGGCGGGACAGACCGAAACGCTGCGGGTTGATTTGTCCGGAACCATTCCCCGTGACACACCGGATTGCCAGATACGTTATCTTTCCGGGGCATGGTCTGCACTGTTTAGTTTAGACGGCATCAATTTCCAAAAGACCGACTACACCGGCAGAGTTTCCATCCAGGTTGACAGCAACGGCAATCCCTATGACTGCAGTATCGAGTAAAAGGAGAACTTGATCCCTCAAACCCGGAATTGAAGCAAAAAAAGCCCCTTGTGTCGGCATACAAGGGGCTTTTTTCGTTCAGGACTCATCTGATGAAAACAAAAACAGCGGAAAGCTTCAGATTATTCGGTTAAGCGGACAACGCCGGCGGGAATCAGCAAAAAAATCCGTCTTCAAAAAACGCAAAGGCCATCTCCCTTCCATGGCCCGGAAACATTTTCCCATTTTTTCGCTCCACTTAAAGGGATACAATACCCAGTTCTTTCAGGAGAACGACAAACAAGGATATAAGATACAATACAATCACAATGGTCGCCACCATTTCCGTTTTTGATTCAAACATAGGCGCCTCCCTTTTTTGCGGTTTTTTCGGTTTTTTTCGCCTAATAATATGACGCTTTTCCCTTGTCAAGCAAATCCGCGTCGCGGCATCCCGGGTGCGCTCCATTTTTCTGGCCAACACCCTTGCCATTGATTTCCACTCCTCATAACACAAAGCATCGAGGAAAGTTCGTTTCATCACCGACAGCATACGAATTATGCCTCGCTGCAACAATCCGTCGCCCCATATGACATCCCGTCGCCGAACGGTTTACAGAAGGCCCGACTCATGCGATACGGAATCATCTCCTCCGGCGACACTGGAAATGCAGGCCGGAGTCCGGCAAACGGTTGGCAAAAACCTGACTCCGGCCGACATTCCCATGCCGTCTGAAATGAATTTTATTAAAACACATGCAAGGAGGCCATATGCGGCAGTGGGTCATTCCCCAAGCGCCGGAAAACATTGAAATGAACGATTTCTTCACCCAACTTGTTCCGAATCATTTCAACCGCCTGAAGGAATTTTTCGGCCTTATAGATTTCTCGTTCCTGAACGGCAGCGATCTCAGAATGCAGTTTGACATCGAGGGCCAAATCTATTCTCTGAGGTTCAAAAATGGAAACCATTTGGACGTGATAAGAGGTCCAATTGACGAACCTCATTTCACGCTTTACATATCCGAAAAAGATTGGCGGGATGCCGTCACCGGAAAATTCCATGAACTGGCTGATCATTTCATGGGCAATCCCTTCGCGCTCATCAATGCCAAATATTATGAAGCGTTGATGTCCACGGAAGGCACCGTCAACATGAATCTGAAAAAGAAAGATGGCGACATCCTTCCGCTTAAGCTAATCTTCAACGACGAAGAAAAGCCTGCCGTAACCGTGAACCTCGACATGTTGGACGCCCTGCAATTGGTGAACAAATCAGCCACCGGCCTCGGCTTGTTTATGAATGGACGACTCAAGTTTTCCGGCAGCGTCGTTTTGCTGATGAAACTGCAAACCCTGCTGTAGGAATGCCGCTCCGTGCCGGTCAGCGCCACGTCGCGAAAACCAGCCAAAACGCGTTCATGCACCTGCGAATAGTCTTATGAAGACTCGCAGAAGAAGCCTCTTCGACGTATCTGGGACGTAAATTCTCATGAAGCTCATGACGAATATTTATGCTAAAGTAAGAACCAGCACGAACATGGATATAGGGATATTTCATGCGCGCTTGACCTCCGAATGGAAGCAGAGATGCCGCGGGGGCATGGAAAATTAAAAATCCGGAACCAAGAGACGCCATCATGACGGAAACACAATACGAAACAGAATTTATCTTGAAATATTGGTCAAAGTTCAGAAACATTCTGGCCGACGGTATTATCATCGGCTCCGTCAACACCTTGATCGCTTTTGTTTTCACTTTCATCAGCCCCCTTAAAGATTTTCTCGTCACTTTTATCATGGTGCACTCGCTGGGCGTGACCATTTCATTGATGTTGTTATTGTCGTTGTGGGTTTTTCGGCCGCGCACTTGGGCGCGATTTTTGTTGATCGCCGGCATCGACATCGCCTGCGGTGTTCTCATCGGACTGGGCGCCGGCATGATCCTCCTTCAACAGGTCTTCGCCATTGGCGTGGACTGGAACACCAACAATCTTTTCGGACAGGCTGTGATCGCGGGCATCATCATCAGTTCTGTGATGCTTTATTCGTTCATCGCGAAAATCAGGTTGCAATACCGCAATGCAATGCTGGAGGAAGAAAAGATCAAGCGACTGGCCCTGGAAAAGGAAACTCTTTCCGCTAATTTGAGGATGCTGCAGGCACAGATTGAACCGCATTTTTTATTCAACACGCTTTCCAATATCATCAGTCTGATTGACACCAAGCCGGACAAGGGCAAGTCCATGCTGCTGGATCTGACGAAATATCTGCGCGTATCGCTTTCGCGGACCTTGCCGGAAAAAACGACGTTGTCCCAGGAAATTTCCATGATCAAAGCTTATCTGGACATCCAGAAAATCAGGATGGCCGAACGCCTCCATTATCAGATTGACGTTCCGGATCATCTCTGGCAACATGTTTTCCCGCCGATGCTGCTTCAGCCGCTGGTCGAAAATGCCGTCCGGCACGGTCTGGAACCGAAAGTCGAAGGTGGGGAAATCATCATCAGGGCGGCACGGGAAAACAACCTTTTAAAAATAGAAGTTGCGGATACCGGCCTGGGATTTACCGATTTCGATCAGCCGAATGTGGGCATCGCCAATGTGCGAAAGCGCCTGCATCTGCTCTTCGGAGAAAAAGGAAAGCTGGTGATGGAAGAAAACCAACCGCAGGGCGTCCGGGCCATTATCGAGGTGCCGATCGATGACGTATAAAGCCATCATTGCCGATGACGAAAAAGAGTTGAGAACCTATCTCAAAAAAATGCTTGCCGAGGTATGGCCGCAGCTGAAAATTTGCGGCGAAGCAGCCAACGGAAAAGAAGCCGTTAAAATGGTAGATGATTTTGTGCCGCACATTGCTTTTCTGGATATCCGAATGCCCGGGCTTTCCGGCCTGGATGTGGCCAAAAAGATCGCGGGCGCATGCCGGATTGTCTTCGTCACCGCGTTTGATCAATATGCGGTTGAAGCCTTCGAACGCGAAGCTGTGGATTATCTCGTGAAGCCGGTCACCAAAGAACGGCTGCAACAAACCATCAACCGTTTAAAAAAACAACTCCAGGCATCCGCTGAACCGCCAAGGGAGCTTGCCGACGTCATCACACAAATTCTCGCCGGTTTTCAAAAAAACCGTCGCACAGATGACTATCTGCAATGGATCAAAACGCAGCATAGAAATACCTTCCGCCTAATCTCCGTGGAAGAAGTCGATTATTTTCAAGCCCGAGACAAATACACGCTGGTGATGACCTCGGACGGGGAAGCGCTGATCAAAAAAAGCATCAAGGAACTCACCCGCGAACTGGATCCGCAGAAATTCTGGCAAATCCACCGCGGCACCGTGGTCCAGGTGTCTCGGATTGAACACGTCGGACGTTCCTTAACCGGCCGCGGCATCTTAAAACTGAAGAACCGATCCGACACCCTTACCGTCAGCCGCCAGTACATGCACCTCTTCAAACAGATGTGACAGACCTTTGAAGAACAAGACCAACCGCCGTATAAAACAAAGCCTCCCCATCCTTACGGACAGGGAGGCTTTTTGCGCCGATACTCGGACTTGCGTTAAGTCATCCTGGCTTCTTGCCCATTGATTACATGCCCATTCCGGGATATCCGCCGCCGCCCATTCCGGGCATCG
>ERZ795047.753-NODE-753-length-38036-cov-5.024960_pt1 | contig 38036 bp, 35 predicted proteins | sample MGYA00375131_ERZ795047 | MGnify/ENA primary metagenome ERZ795047 (study PRJEB30176, sample SAMN05720228) | activated sludge metagenome | isolation source: Anaerobic digester | place: Japan | collected 2015-05-20 ...
CTGACTATAGGGAGCACCATGGCGTTGCCTATGCTCATGCGCGAACTCCTGCCCAGCGTGAAGCCGCGCCGCAGGAAAAAGACGCCGGCCCATATCCCAACCGTGAAACCCAGTACACCGAAGACGGCGTTGAGATCCCCGCCCGCGAGGCGAAGGATCATCCTGAGAGGGCACCCCAGAAAGACCAGCGCCCCTATGATCACGAAGAAGCCCAGGACAAACCGGAGCACCGGCGAAGACCCGCCCCGCGCCCGGAATTCGCCTGCTGCCAGGGCAGCAAGCATAGAGCCTATGATGAAGCCGGGTACCTCCGGGCGAAGATATTGGACCACCTCCGCCCTATGCAGCCCTAGCCCGCCTGCAATATCCCGGATGAAGCATGCAATACATATTCCCATGTTTGCCGGGTTTCCTGTCGCAGTCAGAGCGACGCTGAGAGCGCCTACGACGGCGCCAGCTATCAACACTACTCTACGCTGATTCATTGCCGAACCAGTCCCCTCCCGTTTGTATTCGCGTGCGTGCGCAGTGTGTGCGTAATTTCACAATGCTCACACCGTAAAGTATATGCTGAGGCGCCAGACCACCACAAATAGCATATGTTAATGGAATGCATGTCAGCTATGAGCTATTGATATGGGTAGTTGACACCCGGCGCGGCCAAGGCGATACTAGGCAACGGGAGGCGAGCATTCCTTGGGTATCGACGGCGCTAGTAAGCGCATCTATCTCGACAACGCGGCAACGTCCTATCCTAAGCCCGGCGAAGTCTGGGAGTCGATGGCACGCTACATGCACGACATCGGCGCAAGCCCAGGCCGGGGAGGCTATGGAAGCAGCCTCGATGCCGGCCGGCTGGTCTTCGAAGCGCGCGAGACCGCGGCCCAGCTCTTCCACGCGCCCGGAGCCGAGCAAGTCGTATTCACCCCCAATGTCACTTACGCGCTCAACTTCGCCATACACGGGCTGCTCCGCCGCGGCGACCACATTGTGACCACAAGCATGGAGCACAACTCAGTGATCCGCCCCCTAAGGTCGGCCGGGGAGAGCATAGGGGCCGAGGTCACTGTGGTCAAATGCGATGCGCAGGGCAGGCTGGATCCTCACGATGTGCGTTGTGCGCTCAGGCCCAACACCCGGATGGTCGTGATGACCCACGCGTCTAATGTGTGTGGTACGGTGATGCCCATCGTCGAAGTTGCCGGCGTGGCGCACGAAGCCGGGGTCTTTATGGTAGTGGACGCAGCGCAGACTGCAGGGGTCATCGACATTGACCTGAGGTCGATGGCCGTTGACGTGTTGGCGTTCACCGGCCACAAGGGGCTCTACGGGCCGCCGGGAACGGGCGGGATGGTACTGAGTGCGCGCGCGGCGACGGAGATGGCCTCTTCTATCCAGGGCGGCACAGGAAGCCGATCTGATGAGGAGTTCCAGCCCGGGTTCCTGCCGGACAAGTTCGAGCCCGGCACTCCCAACACACTTGGTATAGCGGGGCTTAGGGCCGGAATCGGATTCCTGCTGGAAAACGGAGTCGATCAGATAGGCATGCACGAACTGCGGCTCGCAGGCGAGTTCGCAAAGGCTGCCCGTGCTATTCCCGGGATTCGAGTGTTCGGCCTATGGGAAACGGGAGACGAAGCAGCGATATGTGCGCGCGACCGCGTAGCGACTGTGTCGGTGGGTTTCGTATCTGCACAGGCTGACCCGGCACGAGCGGCCTTTCTTCTTGACAAGGAGTTCGGCATCATGGTTAGGTCAGGACTACACTGCGCCCCGTTAGCGCACAGGACGCTCGGAACCTTTCCCGCCGGCACACTCCGCTTCAGCTTCGGCTGGTTCAATACGATGAGCGACGTTCGCGATGCCGCCGGCGCCCTGTCATGCATAGCAGAGCGATGCTAGCTGTGGAAATAGTCGCAGTACGAGTTGATCTGGTGCGTCCAGTCTCCCCGGGTAACCATGTGGTGATTGCCGAGCGGGCGGCTGAGCAGTATGCGCGCGTCCTCAGGGCGGTCGAACCTCACAGCCAGCTGAGTGCGGCATAGGTCTTCGCGCTCCCCGCATTCGACGAGCTGGCCCCGGACTGCGTACAAGTCTTGCAGTTCTTTCCCGCCTATGCGGACGATGGTAACAGGGCCCGGTTCAAGCTCTCCCGTAATGCCTACACCCAGGTTCGACTCGTAGTGGGATCTCAGCGAGTATCTCGTGCACATCGTCGTAGGAATGGTGCAGTGGGTGAACACCACTGTGCCGGTCCGCAGATCGATGGACGACGGGTTGGCCAGGAAACTGGGCTGAGATGTCAGGTACCACATGAATAGCATCGTAAGACATGATGGAATATCGGCTTCGCACGTAGCCGGCACTCCCTCGTCGTTAAGGCGCGCAAGCGCATAGCACGCGGTGTTCGCAAGCGGCGTGAGCAGGGAGAAACAATGCACGGCCACAGCATCCAGGTGGTACTCCTGCACTATCCGCCTGAGCCCTAGGTATATCCTGGCCGATCCCAGCATAGCGTTGGCATCGGGCTCAATGACCCGCTCCGCCGCTGCCTGCATCTGAGCCGCTACATCCTGTGCCGCCTCTGCATCGGCTTCGCGTGAGCAGCGTACCAGTTCCCCCAAAGGCAAATGCACCAGTTGCGGCCCCCACACTTCCCTCACGGCGCCCTCCAGAGCCCAGGGCGCCATGACCTCGATATCCCGCGATCCAAGTGACGCGATTACTGCCCTGCGCAGCGACGAATACGTCTTTGCTAGCGTAACGGTGAGCGCGATATCCTCGCGCCAACCGCGACTGCCCTGCACTATGATGCCCGCATGCCCGACGGATCTGGCGAGCGCGAGTATCTCCATGGCAGCGGCCAGGGCATTGTCGCCGGGGTGAGCGAGTATCGCAACAGGGCCATTCCATCGAGCGATGACCGACATGCCCAGTTGTTCAGTGCCGCCGCTCAAGACCAAGAGCAGCAGAGCATCGGACCCCGCGAGTTCCATGGCCGACACTCGCGAGTCGTGCCATTGAAACTGGATGTCCTTGCTGGCGCCGAGCACTGCAAGTTCTGCTCTGTAGTGTTCGGCCCTGTCAGTCACCTCGCGAAGATCGCGCCACGAGGATGCAACCTCCACCACACTGACTCGCATCGGCGGATCTACCCCCTTGTGTGCCTGCTTACCCCTGACTACATTCGATAAGCTAGCCGGGAAATCCTACAGTGCGAGGTCGATATTCACAAGAATGTGCACAGATTCCTTCGAGTGTTCATCGATGCAGGCAGGAGATGCGCCGCTCAAGTTGAAATTGTAAACGATTGGAGTTGACCGCGAGCTAGCCTGCATGCAAGGCTGTGGTTGGAGGTGCTCGAGTGAGAAACGCGAAGGCGATAATGATGCTGTTTCTTCTTGCCGCTCTTGTATGTGGAATCGCCGTGTCGACTAGCGGGTCTGCAGCCGACATGGGGCAGGAATCGTTACCCGCTCAAACGCTCACCCAAGCCCCGGCGCTGACTCGCGTGGCCATAGACCAACTCCTAGATGCTTTCGTCCCATCTGCCATGGCCCGCCTGCACGTCCCGGGCGTCACTTTTGTCGCTGTGAAGGACGGGGAGATCCTGACCATGCGCGGATTCGGATACTCCGACATTGAGGCGGGCAGAGGCGTGGATCCGGCTGCAACGGTATTTCGCGCTGCTTCCGTGTCCAAAGTCTTCACTGGAATGGCAGTAATGCAGTTGGCCGAGCGGGGCGTCGTTGACCTAGATGAGGACGTGAACACATATATCAAGGGCTTCAGGATCCCTGCAACGTACCCCGAGCCAATTACACTACGTCACCTCCTCACTCATACTGCGGGTCTAGATGAGCGGAACCTCGGGATGTCGGAATTCGGATCGCGCGTCTACCCCAGATTAGGCGAATACCTCGCAGCTGAGTTGCCGCCGCGCATACGGCCTGCCGGGCAGGAGATCCAGTACAGCAATCACGGAGCGGCCCTGGCAGGATACGTAGTAGAATGTGCCGCCGAAATGCCGTTCGCCGATTACGTCGCAGATAAGATCCTTGCCCCGCTGGGCATGGAACACAGCGACTTTCGGCTGACACCCGACATTGAACAGCATCTTTCAGCGAGTTACGAGTGGCGCAAGGGCAAGTATGTGAACGTGCCTTACGTGCACATAAACGCGGCGCCGGCGGGGGCGCTGATGACCACGGCCGCCGACATGGCCAGGTTCATGATGGCGAACCTGGCAGGCGGCGAGCTTGAAGGCGCGCGCGTGCTAGGGGCCGAATACGTGGAAGCAATGCAGACGCAGCAGTTCACGAATGATCCCCGAGTACCCGGAATCGGATACGCATGGTTCATGGGCCGGCGGAACGGGCGTCGTGTGGTTTTGCACGGCGGCGATCTATGGCAGTTCTCGACTCAGCTCCTGCTAGCGCCGGACGAGAACTTCGGACTGTTTGTGTCGGGCAATAGCTCGGGGGCTGCACCCTTAGCCGATGAGCTCGTCAAGGCTCTGTTCGACACCTTCTTCCCTAAGCATGAAGAGCCGGACGTATCGGGTGCTGTTCAGCCCGCGGGAGACGTAAGCACGCTCGGGCCTGCTCATGTAGCGGGCAATCCCCGCAAGCTGGCCGGCGTCTACCGGACAAACCGGCGCCCGTTAACCACAGCCGACAAAGCCATATCCCTGTTGACCCAGTTCCGAGTCGCCGCCAATGATGATGGCACACTGACCCTGGCTTTCCCGCCCGGATACGGAATGCCAATGGCGACGTGGACGCCGGCAGGTCCGGGGCTCTTCCGCGACAGGGCCAGCGATGATCTCATGGCTTTCGACCATTGGAAGACCGTGGCAGGCGAATCGCGACCGTCGCGCATGTACATGGGGATATGGGCCTTTGACAGAGTGCCTGTCTATGAGACGGCTTCGTTTACACTGGCGGCGGTATCGGCAATAGCCGTGGTGTTCATCTGGGCCATACTGGCCTGGGCATTCGGCCGCAGAGTGAGCGGGCTCGCCGCTGCACTCGGCCTGGTGAACCTGGCTGCCATCGCCGGCATCGCCGGCTCGCTCCTCGCGATCCCGGGCTGGGAACTCACGACTGAGGTGCCGCAGATGACCAGAGCGGCCCTGGCCCTCCCGCTGGCAGGCGGCGCGCTTGCGCTGGCGCTAGTGTGGCAAAACATAAGGCGCATTGCTGCAGAAAGACAACGACAGCGCTGGATCTTCTATAATCGAAGGGCGCGCAGGGGGCTGACAGGGCTCATCCTCCCATGGTTCGTGATTGCCGCCGACGGGTGCTTCTTGTGGTTGCTGCACACCTGGAACCTGCTGGGGTGGAGGTTCTGACCTGCTCCCAACCTTATCATCCAGATCCGCTACTCGGAGTCGAGTTCATGTGCCAGGATCTCTTTGACCTTGAGCTCAAGTTCATCAAGATCCAGCCCGGCTTCGTCCTTGATACTCTTCCGTAGCATGGGACCTACTTGCTCGATATCATCCAGGAGGTCCTGTATGAGCTCAAGCGCTGCAGTGGCCTCCAGCACTTGCCTTGGAGTCCGGACCATGCTCGCCAGGATAGAGTTCTCTGTCCGCGAGGCCACCAGAGGGCTGGGCAGTTGCTCGACATAGACCTTAGTGCGTCGACCGGGTCCCCGGTCGTCTTCTATAGGGACCAGGGCTATGATCCTGTCTGCCCTAACGTACTTGCCGTATCCCAGAGGAACGACGGCGTCTTCCCTCACTTCCATCAGGCTTCACGTCCTCTCGACTGTATCAGCTTCTCCGGTTATCGTGTCCAGGATAGAGCAGCCGAATCAGCGGCAGTAGTCCGGTTCCGGTGCAAGGCTGCCCGGAGTCGTAATCGGAAGCTATCACGCCTATATGGTGCCTACAGATAGGAGATTCGCTCCGTGGCAACGAATATCGGTTAGGGAAGAACAACTAGTACCGGGTATGGTTGCCAGAGGATGCGTCTCGGCCCTACAGAGGAAGGCCGGCCGAGGCGGCGACGAACCAGAGAGGAGCAATTGTCATGCAGGGAATGGTGTCAGTCAAGAATCTGGTCAAAACGTTTGTGTCCAGGGAAGAGACGGTGACGGCTCTCAATAGCGTAACGTTATCTACCCCTCCCAATAGGATTCTGACTCTTTTAGGGCCTTCCGGGTGCGGGAAGACCACACTGCTCAGGTGCATAGCCGGGCTTGAATCTCCCGACTCAGGCGAGATCTCCATCGGCGACCAGGTAGTGTGGTCGAAAGCCAAGGGCATATCTTTGCCCCCTGAGCGTCGGGGTATTGGGATGGTGTTTCAGTCTTATGCGATTTGGCCTCATATGACTGTCTTCGGCAACGTGGCGTACCCGCTCGAGATTCGTAGAACACCGAAGCACGAAATCGAGGAGCGGGTCAAGAAGATCCTCGACCTTGTGCAACTGGGAGGTTTCGAGAATCGACTAGCGACCAAGCTCAGTGGCGGGCAGCAGCAGAGGGTGGCTCTCGCCAGGGCACTTGTAGCCGAGCCCAAAGTGATTCTTTTTGACGAACCCCTCAGCAACCTGGACGCGAAGCTCCGCGAGAGCACACGCCAAGAACTCAGGGACTTCCTCACCCAGCTAGCCATCTCCGCTATCTATGTTACTCACGATCAGGTTGAGGCCCTGACAATTTCGGACGATATTGCAGTAATGCGTGGAGGCTCAATAGTTGAGCGAGGCACGCCTCAGGATATTTACCTTCGCTCCAACAACCCATTCGTGGTCGACTTTATCGGCAGAGCCAACTTCCTGAGTGCGACAGTCAAAGGTTATGGCGGCGAAAACCATGCCATCGTATCCTGCGCCTTAGGTGATATTGTGTGTAGCGCCCCGTCCGGCCTGGGCGTCGGAACTGAAGTGACGATCTACACTCGCCCCGAATCCTTCGAGATGGTGCCGGCCTCTTCCCCTCGGATGGAGAACGAGTTTGAAGGCACCGTTACAAGTCTTCTGTTTGCAGGGGAAGCGCACGAGGCAGAGATCTCCGTTGGTGGGGCTCGTGTGCTTGCAAAGCTCAAATCGCATATCCCGCTCAAGAAGGGTGACAAGGTGCGACTGCATATCGATCGTGAGTGGTGCCGCGCCCTTAACCCTGCAGAGGAGGCCTGACAGTGCTCAATCATCGATCTAGTCGTCGTTTCCCGCTTGTCGCGTTCCTCATCATCATCGTAAGCGCGCTAACAATCGGCCCTGTCGTAATGCTCGTGATAGGTAGCTTCTCTGAGGGAATCGGGGCGATTGGGAAGTTTACAACCGGCAAGTATGTCGCAGCCTACACCGATCCCTCACTTCCCAAAACGCTTTTGAACACAATCGTTTTTACGCTTGGGACTGCATGCTTCTCAACGGCTCTAGGTGGACTTCTCGCCTATCTGAGCGTCCGGACGGATATCCCGTTCAAGGGCCTATTCCGAGTCCTTCCGATAGTGCCAATGATGATTCCCCACGTTCTGTTCGCAGCTGCGTGGATAGCGTTGATTAACCCGACCAATGGCATGCTAAACCTGTTCCTCAGGAACCTGTTCGGGTTCTCGAGGGGGCCGTTCAACATATACTCATTGGCTGGCATGATCTTCCTTGAAGGGATGCTTGACCTGCCTGTCACTTACCTTGTGATCTCGCCTGCTATGTACTCATTTGACACGACGCTAGAGGAGGCCTCTCGGGTCAGCGGGGCGTCGAACCTCTACACTCTGCGCAGAATCACGTTGCCGATACTGAAGCCTGCCTTCCTGGCCACATTCACCCTGGCGATTATCCGGAGCCTGGCTGCGTTCGCCGTCCCGTCCATGGTGGGGATGCCCGGTCGTATCCATGTCTTAACCACCCACGTATACCGGATAATCTCTGTAGGTTGGTCGCCTGACTACGGCAGGGCGGCAGCGATCGGTCTGATTGTGTTGGCAGCATCCATCATTCTTGTCTATCTGTACCGGCACCTTATTGCTGAGAGCTCCCAGTACGTGACTGTTACAGGTAAGGGGTACCGTCCTATTGTAGTAGAGCTCGGCCGCGCCAGGCGTCCCTTGTTTATTCTGTGCGTTGTGCTCTTCTGCTTCCTGGTAGTAATACCTCTGGCCACCCTCGTGTACATGTCATTCCTGCCATATTCCATGGTGCCCAGTGCGCGCGCTGTCAGCATGATGAGCCTTCGCAACTGGCGTACCGTTCTTGCAAATTCCGTCATAATCCGGGCGCTAAAGAACTCCACTTTTCTGGCCGTAATCGGAGCGACTCTCGGCATCTTGCTGTCCATATTCGTTGCCTACGTTATCGTCAAAGTTAAAAGCCGGGGAAGCGCGCTCATTGAGTCCCTCTCGTTCCTGTCGTTTTCCTTTCCAGGCATGATCATCGGTGTGGGATTCATGTGGTTCCTGGTGAGGACTCCCCTCTACGCGACCATTTGGGGCCTCCTCGTGGCCTATGTGGGTACCTACTTGCCTTATGGCGTTCGCCCTCTCCGAAGCGCGTTTATGCAGATAGACGAGGAGCTCGAGGAATCGGCGCGAGTGTTCGGCGCGAGTTTCCTACGGGCGCTGAAAGACATTGTAGTGCCTCTTCTCGCCCCTGGTGTCGTGTCGGCATGGATTCTGATGGCCTGCATGTTCATCCGTGAGTTGAGTGTTTCGGTGGTGCTGTCACGCCCGGGCACTGAGGTGCTTACAGTAGAGATCATGAAGCTGGCCAATGACGGTCTCTGGGGTCAGGTGGCTGCTCTAGGCATCATCATGATAGGCCTCTCTACTGCGCTTGTGCTTGTCGCAAACATGCTGCGCGTCCCTCTGTCCCACGTAGATCAGTAGGTCAATAGGCTGGGACGCTAGAGCACGGGGGCTACCGAATCGGAAACGCAAACAAAACAGGCTGTCTTCTGGGAAACACAGAAGGCAGCCTGTTAGTGCTCGCTGGCGTGTATCATGTCTAGAAGATTGTCTTGAACACCTCTGACCAGCGCTGGATCTCGTCGTCAGAGAGCTCCCGCAGAGGTATCACGTCAGCTTTCTTGATGCCCTCAATAGGCGGATAGATGCCCTCATACAACACCCACTCGCCCACTTGTTCGGCAAGGATGCGTGAAGAAGCCTCTGAGAGCCAGAAATCGACGAAAAGCCTGGCGGCGTTGGGCCTCTTGGCGTTCTTGGCAACTGCGATTCCCCGGGCCGACCCCATTAGGGGTTCACCGTTCAGCTTGGCCCAGCCAAGTGGAGCAGGGGCCTTAGTCACAATATACTTGGGCATAGAGATACCGATGACCTTCTCGCCGGTTTCGATAGGCCCGGGAGTAGGCCCGAAGGAGGCCACGAACATGGGTCTGTTCTTGGCCAGACCCCGCAGAAACTCCATCCACTCAGCCTCAGTAGAGAACACATGCTCCTTGAGACCCACAAGCCATGTGATTGTTGTCGCATGCGTTATCGGGTCAGGCATCACGATCTTGTCGCGCCATTTGGGATTAGCAAGATCCCGGTACGTGGTAGGTACATCCTGCGGTTTGACCAGCTCGGTGTTGTAGATGATAGCCACGGCCTCAATGCCGAATTGCTGGATTACCCCGTCGGGATCCCTTGACCATTTGGGGTACTTCTCGCTTACCGGTGACACGTACTTGGCCAAAACGCCGGCGTCCTTCAGTATTTGCAGTATCGGGATGGGCGCCTGGAGCACGTCTGCGGCTAATCGGCCGGCCTGGAACTCAGTCTGGACTGTAGGGACGTACACCGCCGTGGAGACACGGGTGTACTCTGCCGATACGCCGTACTGGGACTTGAAGGCCTGCATAACTGGTTCTACTCCAGTGATGTTCGCGTAGAATATGGCCTTGCCTTCCTTTTTGGCTTCCTTGAGCAGTGGATGTTCGCTGCCTGCGGCGACGCCGAGCACCATGGCCAGAATAATGCAGCACATCACCGACGAACGAATCAGGTTCCTTATCCCCGTTTTCATCTCTGCTTCTGCACCACCTTTGATTAATGCCTAAGAGGGCCTTAACCAACAGTTTCGGCAGGCGTCAGGGGTTTCCTGCCTGTCTTGCCAAACAACGCAGGAACGCCGGGGGTGAACACCTTGCCAATCACACACCGACGTTCCGGGATATCGTTCGCGCCCTGCAGCGCTAATCCGAACCTGTTAGCGCATTCTCGACCGCCTTAAGATAGGCCTTGGCAGTGATAGTCGCTCCGCTGATGACGTCCACCTGGAGAGACTGAGCTTGGACGACTGACTCAAGAGTCTGGCGCCTCACCTCGGGCTGGCTGAACAGGACATCTTTGACAACTTCGATGCCTATGACCTTACCTGACTCCACCGTGACTCGTACCTTGTTCGACCAACGCCCGCCCTTGTACTGCCCCATGTACTCGCCATCCGCAAGCTCAGAGAAGTCGACGCTTCCAATTGGGAGAGCCTCGCCAGCCCTTCTGCCGATCAAGCCGAACGCAATCACTCCGCCAACCAGCACAGCCAGCCCAACAAGGATCCACACGATAATCTTCAGCATGTCACCCTCTCCTCCGTTCATCATCGGTCGACGTCCGCGGCCGCGCTGTCGGCCGTCGGGGAAGTTGATGGGTGCTATTCGCCATCTGTTGGCTGGCACCTCTACATATTTAGAGTACTGCCTTGACGTTCGGTCCTATACGTCAGCACTAGCCGGCCCACCCTCAAGTTGCGCTAGATACCGATCGGTCGTGCTACCTATATCGGCCTCTGGGGTCGCAGCGTCGACTGCCCCCGGCGCCGCGGTGTTGGACTTGCCGTTCACGCGGCCGAGCTTGATCCAGAGCAGCGGCGCAAGTATCAGGCTCGACAGCAGAGGTACCACAAACGGCGCCCTGGGGCCGAGCGTTCTCCACATCAGGCCACCGATGTACGGCGCAGGCAGGGATATCAGCCCCAGGCTGGTGGAGAAGAGCCCGTACGCCGTGCCGCGCATCTTCTCCGGCACCGCCTTGGATATCAGTGAGTTGTACGCAGGACTCATAAGCGATGCGCCGATCCCATACATAACCCATACGACAGTGAACTGCGCGTATCTCTTGCCGAGCAACATCAGCACGTAACCGGCTGAGAAGAACACGTGCCCTATCGCAATGCCCGCCCGCTCACCCGCCTTGTCGGCGAACCACCCTCCTAGGGGCAACATCACCATCATGGTCACATTCAGAATCGATAGGAGCGAACCGATCTGTAGGTTGCTTAGGCCCATGATGTTGCTGTAGTATAGAGGCTCAAGTCGCCCTCCCAGAGTAAATGCGATATCCGATACGCCGTCCGAGATGAACAGCCAGGTAATCACGCCGCCGGCCAGGACAAGCGAGATCATGGCCTTCATACTCTGGGCGAACTTCGCAGGCGTGGGACGCTCGGGGGCCGCACCTGGGGCCGACCCCGCTCTGCTCGAAGACCCTCGACTGGCGTTAGCCGCCATAGCAAACCGGATTACCACCGCGCACGAGTAGAGTAGTGCCGATACGGCAAACATCTGGCGATACCCGAATCTTTCGGATATCAGTCCGCCAAGGCTAGGGCCTATAACCCCGACCACAGTGTATATGGAATCCACCGTGGCAAACGTGCGTGCGCGCATCTCCTCAGATGACTGCTCTGCAATGTATGCCTGGAAGCTGGGCGACACAAAGCAACTTGCTATTCCCGAAATGCTCTGCGCCACGATCATGAACTGCCAGCTTGGGGCCAAAACGTACATTACGTATCCGATGAGGCCGGCTATGCTGCCGATGGCTATGGCCTGGAGCCGACCAATTGAGTCCGAGATGAATCCGCCCAGTATCTGAAAGGTCAGCGGCATGATGGAGGCAATAGTAAAGAACAGCCCTACCTGCTGCACGTTTGCCCCAAGCGACTGAACGTAAAGCGGCATCATCTGCTGGTTCATCTGATGCCCGATGTTGGCAAGGATCATCGCTCCCAAGAATACCATCAACGCTCTGGTGATGATCTGGGGTTTCTTCTTCGGCGCCATCGAGGCGAGCGGCGAACCGTCGCTTCGGGTAGACATGGAAATACCCTCCGTCCGATCCATTCGTATGCATGGCAAGCATACTGCAAGCTCCTCCGGCGCGCACAGGCCATGTGGTTAGTCTTGACTACTGGCTTCCTGGGCGGTATGGAGCAGCGTACGCTCAGGCGGGCTGAGGATGCTGAAGTCCGCAAGTCACGCGTCCGGCCAGATCTCGATGCCGTGCTTTACGGCATCTTGCACCACGCTGCTCGTCTGCTTAAGGCGCGTGAACTCGTCTTCAGTGTATGGAAGGCCTTCGAGGTAGAGCGGAAGATCCCAGTTTTCATGGAGAAACACCATTCGCCATGGGAAGCTGACATCAGCGAACTTGTCACTGATGATGATGAGGTCCACATCGCTTGAAGCAATATAGTCGCCCCGGGCGCGCGACCCGAACAGAATGCCTCGAGTTGCCCCTATCCTGTGAAGAAATCTCTGAATATCAACTAGCCTAAGTTCGCCTTCGACTGAATCCACTCGAACACCTCCCGCGCCCGGGCTAATGCCTGCTCGGCGAATTCCCGATCGAATATGTCCTTTGGCGCCCCGAGTGCCGCATCGACGTATCGGGTTGTCGTGTAGTGCGGGTTGAGAAAAGTCAGCTGTGAGTTTACCTCGACCATCCCATCGCCAAAGCACGATCTGCCTAGAGTCAGGAGGTTATGATCTCTCGGAACAGGGGACTTAAGTATGACCAAGCAACATGCTTTCAGCAGTTTCTCCACTGATTGCCTGGAAAGCCATACGGCATAGTTGTACCTCGCCTTATCCAGCATGTCCTGAGCGCATTCCAAGTCCCATTTGGCATCTTCTGCCCAGAATTGGGCTTCTTCGCGCATGGCAGTCACCCCTTAGGCGAGCATCCAACAGCAGGTTGATTGTACCATGTGGGTAGCAAACGTTCAACTCACCCCCGGTGCGGAACCCGGTGCCGGATTTGGATCATCTGTTTCCGAGGCCCGAGTTGCAGCCTGTTGTCGCGTAGCCGATTATCCACAGAGTCCATTTGACCTGACCAGATTCTGGCTCATCCTGCTCGTTTTGTGGCCGGTTTTCTGAGCGACCTGCTCGGATCATGCCCGGTTTGGCAGGTGCGAGTTGTCAGAATTCGGGCCGGCAACGGCGTTTCCGATTTTTGGAGTCAGGCAGCTAGCAAATCCGCAGGCAGGGGCGGGTTACACAATATGGCTATGCGCGTGACGCTCCCGAGGACGCGGGAAAAGGCTCCAACTGTCTGGTGTTCCACTAGGAAACGCCAGACACGGCCGCCCCTTCCCTCCCTCGGTGCTCAAACCTGACACATCCTGAGCAGGTGCGTCAAAAAACCAGTCACATTTCTTACAGGTTCGCTAATTCGCTGATATATGCGGGTTTCCCTAATGACCTGCGTAAGGCCCTTTCATCTGTTACTGGCGTTTCCGATCGTTTCCGATGTGCGCGTCGGCGGAGAGGAAGAAATGCCGAGCCTTGAGAGCCACAACCGCTACACGCACCCCGAATATGGACGAAATATCGACGCAGGGCAGGTCGGGCATAGAACACATGCCGTTTGTTATCATGTTGGAGGTAGTTACAGGCCTTTGCTGAGGAGCGGCCCGGGTACAGCGACTAATGCATGAACGGCACGTGAACGCCGGTTTGGCTATAGTCCGGAGTGTAGTCCGGGGTCTTGTCGACGCTTACTATCTTCTGCTCCTGTATGGACTTGAGGATATCCCTCACAGTCTTCAGGTCGCCGTATTCCATCTCGGGAGGCACGCTGATGGGTTCCCTGCCGGCCATGGCATTGGCCAGGTTGAGCAGTTCGTTGTAGTAGCCTTTCTGCGGCTCAAAAGGAACGCCCTCGATGCGCCCATCATTGTGTGCGATGTGTGTCACTCCCGCGTCCCTGCTCTCCAAGTAGATCATGCCCGAACTTCCGAAGATCCGGAAACCGACCGCTGGGAGCTGCGCCTCTTTGCCCGAGCAGAAGAAGCTGAACTGACCCACGACGCCGCTGCTAAACAGCATATTGACGACGATGGCGCTGTAGGGCGAGAACTCCTCGTCCTGCGGATGGCCGAAGGCCTGAAGCCTATCGATAGCGCCAAAGATGTGGCGAATAGCAGCGAGGTCGTGCACAGCGCTGTCGGTTATGGCTCCGCCTGGATACTCCGGATACTGACGCCAGTCGCGAGCAGGAAAAGCGTCCTTCCACATCTCCTGGGGAAAATCCATCACGTGATTATACAGGAAGTACACCACATCGCCCACCCGCCTGTCGGAGACTAGCTGCCTGACGATGTTGGTCTCCTCGTTATAGCGGTAGTTCTCTGCTATCAAGATGGGTACCTGGTAGCGTTGCGCGAGCTCGCGCGCTGAAAGGGCCTCCTTGAACGATCCGGCCAGGGGTTTTTCGCAGATGATCGCTTTCCTCTTGCCCGACAGCCGCTTGGCTACGGCTTCCGTAACCGCGTAGTTCAGCTCTATCGGCACCATTATGTCGTACACATCCACATCGTCACGGGCGACAATGGCCTCCCAGTCAGTATGGAGATCCCGCGATGAAAGGCCGAGGCTCACCTGCCACTTGCTCAGCTTATCCTGATCCGGATCGCATACTGCCACGATCTCATACGTATCCGCAAGCTTCATGTAGGCCGGGTAATGCAGGCGTTCGAACGCCATACCCGCCCCGATGATGCCCACCCTCAACTTGGGCATGAAAATCACTCCCTTGCGACCAGTGCTGCGTCAGTCGCACTAGATCAACTGCGCTGCTACCTAGTTTCCCGCAGTGTGCAAGGGATATTCGGATTTCGTCGGTCCATACGCGACAGAAACGGCCGGGCATCGCGTGCACTCGAGACACCGCACGCAGGCGTCTGAATCGGGGTCTTCATAGATAGCAATATCCACCGGGCAAACATGCTGGCATGCATTGCACCTGCTGCATGCGGACCGGTCTACTCGTATGCGCATCAAGCTTACCCTGTTAAATGGCGAGTACACAGCACCCAGCGGGCAGAGAAAACGACAGAACGGCCTCTTCACGAAGAGCGCAACCATAACCAGTGCGGCTAGAAGCCCGATCTTGATCCAGTAGAGCGGACCGATCATCTGCCGAAGAGACGGTCTCAGTATCACCTGTGGTATCCCAGCGCCCAGCGTGCCCGCGGGACATAGCTTGCAGAAAATGGGCGCCCCCACGGCGAACGCGCCGACAACGGCCAGCCCGACCAGTACAACGTAGCGGGTCCACCCCCAACGGTTGCTGCGTAGCATTTTGCGTCGTGGCCCAAGCCCTGCCAGTAGATCCTGGAACAACCCGAACGGACACGCCCACCCGCACACGGCCCGACCAAACACAGCTCCGACAGTGATGAAGAAACCCGCGATGGCAAATGGGAATCTCCGAAGAGACAGGAAGTTCTGAAACGAACCCATCGGACATGCAAACGACGCCAAGGGGCATGCATAACAGTTCAGCCCGGGATACGGGCAGAACTTCAGAGCCGGAAGACCGGAATTGGCCGCAGCCGCGGCAATGATCTGTATTACAGTGCGTCGCCTCGATCTCTTGCCTTGTATCGTCATTACTCTCACTCGTTATCCGGCAGTCAGCATTTGCTGCCTAGTAGCGTCTGCCGCCCGACCGTAGTCGTTCGGTGCAAGGTGCAGGCGCGCAGTGGACGGTGGCCAACGATTGTCGACTCTACTGAATGCCTATGCAAGATAGACAGATAAGCCGGGCGTTGGCCAGAATAGCGCCGAAATCGCCGCACGCAACGCCCACTGCCATGAGCGCGATCCCCGCGATGACGAGCACCGCGTACGGCCCTGGGCCTCGCCCTCGCCATCCCACTCGGCCTGGCCCGGAGCTTGCCTGCATGGCCCGCGCCAAAGCCCTCACTTCTCCCCTGCAACCGTCTTCACAATACTCTCAAGACGGCTCTCCCACCCCGAAGCCAACCCAACCATGACGTCTCGCACAATGCCCTTGCGGTCGATGACGGCCACGGTGGGCGTAGCGTAGATTCCATAAGCATTGGCAACGGTTCCTCTGTCAGTAGTCTGGATGTAAGTGTAGCCATTGCTGTCCATGTACCTCTTGATAGCCGCCGAGCTGTCCGCAAGGTTGACGCCCACGACACGCACTCCGTGGAAGCCATACTTCTTGTGGATATCCTGCAGCACAGGAGCGACGGAGTGACACGGTGGACAGCTAACGGTCCAGAAATCGAGCACATACACGTAGCGAGGCTGGTCTCGAAGCGCAATCTGCTTGCCATCGATGGTCTTTAGTGTGAAGTTCGGCGCAACAGCTCCAACCAATTGCTCAGTGCTCTTTGCCACCGCTCGGCGCTCTGCTCCCGGCGGCAGCGCCCATATGAGTAGTGCCGCCACAGCCAGTCCGGCTATTAGGAGTGCCGCCCGCCGCAGTGGGCGCACGTTGCCTGCATCCCTGTTCATTGATGTGATCCTCCAATTTCGCCGTCGCCGCTTTGCCCGGCCCGGCGGTTCTGTCAATTGCGTGACCTATTCGTCTTGCGACCCTTTCTGTCCTTCCTCCAACCTGATAGTGAACAGGAGAACTATCAGCCTGTGCCTCCAATCAGCGCGTCGCAAGGAAAATCCATCAACAAGTGCGAATTATCCTTTAGGTGTATCCCAGGGCTGGATGGTGATCGAGTTGATCAAGACAACACGAACTCGGGGCACGCCGTCTAGGGTGATGATAAGTCGGGCAGTGATCGAGAACCTGCTCGGCGCATCTGGCAGCGCAGATTCGCAGCAGGTTGACCGCGCCGGGCTTCTCGTAGGCAGGCTCACGAGTGATGCTAATGGAATCAACATCACCGTGCTCGACACGGTGGAGTTGCCTGGAGTTCCGCTCAAGGCGGAACCCCCGGGGCTTCTGATTGCCCTGGCCGACAACCTCCGCCGAAAGGCTCAAGCCGCTCACGTAGGCAAGGAAATCGTGGGCTGGTTTCACACACACTTGGGCTCAGGTGTAGCGGCGTCCGGCGAGGATGCCATGGTGCACAAGTCGCTCTCGCCGTTGGGAGCAGGGGTCGCGCTGATCGTCGATCCCGTGCAGCATGAGGCCTCGTTCTTCTACATGGACGAAGAAGCGCTGCTGCCCTTCCCGGGGTACTACATGTTCGATTCCATCGACGAATCCTCAGGGCAGTCGCTACGCGGGCCCGCTGCTGCTCAGGCGTCACGCAGGGTGTGTTGGCCGTTCAAGCTTAGAAGCGACGACACCCGGCTGGCCCTGCGCATCGCTTTCGCGGCCCTCGTCATCGCAGTAATAGCCCTGACAGCGCAGATCTGGGCGCCGCGCAACACAACACAACGGCTCGCGTCAGAACCGCAGCCGGAGCTCCGGCCTCAGCTTCAGGCTGAGCTTCAGGTTGAAATTGAGCCGTCGATTCAGCCGCAGGCTGAACCGCAGGCTCAACCGCAGGCTGCTCCAGAACCCGAACCCCAGCAGGCCCAGGCCGAATCCCAGGCCCAACAGGCCCAGGTTGCTACCCATGGCAACGCCCCGAGGGTCGCTGTCAGACCTGGCGAGCCAGGCACTGTAATAGTCACGGTAGCGCCGGGCGAATCAGTAGCTGTGATCGCCAAACGACTCTATGGAAGGGCTACTGATGAGAGGATGCGAGAGATACTGGCCATGAACGGGATAACGGATCCGAGGAAGATATCTCCCGGCACGACCTTGGTGTGCCCCAAACCTCCTGGCTGGACTGCTAGTCCTGACCCGGCACTTCCTCCCCAAACCTGACACAAACGGTAACCGGGTTATGGTCGCTGTTTTCGAAACCGAGATCATGCCCGTGCACATGTACGACCTCCACGCCCGGCGACACGAGGAACCCATCAATGTTGACTTCGATGTTCTCACCCGGAACGTAGGGCTTGTCGAGTGTTCGGCACGACGGCGTCGTCTCGTCGACCGCCCATCTGAACCCATCAATGACGAAATCATCAGGCAGGACTTGCAGCCAGAAGGGCCACGACTCACCGTATTCAGCCTTCTTGGCCTCGGGGTCAGAAGAGAGCAAATGGTTCCAATCTCCGCCTATCACAACATAGTTGCCTGACTCCAGCTCACGCGCCGCATACTCCTTCAGAAAGGCCAATTGCTGAGTCCTGATGAATCCGCCCTTGTCGAACGCCGATAAATGCACGTTCGCAATCACCAGTTGTCTGCCGTCGCCTGTGGGCAGCCTGCTCTCCATCATGCACCGATCCAGCTCAAAAAGACGCATGGGCCAGGTAAACTCGCCCGGGAGCGAGTACCTCGCGGCGCCGTCAACGCGGTATCTCGAAAGCGTAGCAATGCCTGAGTAGACATTACCGTGCGGGTCGGCCAGAGGAACCGGAACCCAGGCCACCTTGTAGTTCGTAGCGAAACTACTGTTGTAGCCTGCTAGATCCGCGCAGAAGCGCCGGTACTGATCGGTGCCATAGCTCCGGCGCGATTTGCGGTCCACTTCCTGAAGGAGGTAGATGTCAGAATCCTGCCCCATAAGGAAAGACGAGATCCGGTCGATGTTAGCGCTGGTCTGTTCCCGGCTAACTGCCCTGGACATGGTCCCACCGTCCATGAAGAAGTCGGCATGCTTATCTAGGCCGCAGTACCCGGTGTTGAAGGACGTTATCGTGATCTCCCGCCCGACAGGAATGACCTCCCCCTGGGGATTATCCACTGCGACCCGGATAACGTCCTTGGGACGGTAGTCGGTGATCGAAATGAAGCCTAGGAACCCCGCGAATCCCGCAAGCAGGACGATCACTATGACCCCCAAGACCATGATGATTCTGCGCATGCGGTTCCTCCCTCTCTCTGCCACTGTTACCCTAATCCACTCGCTTCGCAATCGAATTCGCCACTCCGCCGACAGGGTCCTGCAGCACTCAACCGGCGATCCTCGCTCTGTGTCCCGGATTACGCCGCCTATGGAGGAACAAGCGCCCGGCAAGGAGAAAACTCCCGATAGGAAGCGGATTACGTCGGCAGGAGAGTGCCCGGTTGTTTGGATATGCAAGGCCTCAGAAGCTCGACCTCACACTCAGGCAAGGCCATCACTACACAGCCCACTACTGTGGGCTCTGTTTCGCACTTGCACGAGACTACGGCACATTGTGGCGCGCGCTCACCAATTTCGAGTCTACTCTGCTGGTCTTGCTCATGTCGGCTCAGGCAGACGCAGACCCGTCTTTTCGAAAGACTATCTGCCCTGTGTCGGCATTCCGCAGGTTCGCTATTGTCAGCGAGCATGAGGGCTTCATGACGCTAGGCGCGGCGTTCACAGTGTGCATGGCCGAGCTGAAGAGCCTAGATGCGGTGCGCGATGGGTCGCTTCTAGCTCGCCCGGCCAGAGACATAGGCGGTCGGCAGTTCAGCAGGGCCAGGCGTGTGCTTGCCGAACACTCCTTCGATATCGCCCCGCTGCTGCAGGCAGACGATCGCCTGGCCGAGCTAGAAGCTGAGGCAAGCGCAGCGCCAGGAAGCATCACGTTTGACGAACTCACCGCGCCTACCGCAGATGGCCTCGCGCACGTGTTTGAGTATACGGGCGCTTTGGCTGGGCGAGATGAGAGCTGTGCGGGACTGGCGCGCCTGGGCAAGGCCGTGGGTCGCCTGGTCTATCTGGGCGACTGCCTGGAGGACGTAGCGCGAGACGCAAAACGCGGCGCCTTCAACGGTCTGAGCGCCTGCATGATGGTGGATCAGACTTCTGCTGAGCTTTCACCCGGGGCAGCAGACGCTCTCTCGTATATGATCGCCAGGTGCAATGTGGAAGCACGCCACGCGCTATCGCAGCTGACGCTGAATCGCTACCGCCCCATCATTGAGAACATCATCCTGCTCGGGCTGGATATCAGGGTAAGACGCCTGCTTCAGGCGAGAACCAAAAAGGAGTGAACTCGAGATGCTAATGGAGTCGCTGGTGCTTGCTGTAGATGACCGAGAAGCGAAGCAGGTTGTGTCGGGCATCGCATCGTCCGCGGAATTCGTTGTGAGGGGTGTGAGGTTCGAACAAGGGGTGATCGTTGTCGATACTACCGTTCGCGCGCCTGTGCCCATTCATCCGTCTTTCCGGGTAGAGGTGGTCGCCGCGCGCGGGGCCAGCTTGACGGTGCGCATTTCCGGCCCGATGGGGTTGGGGGCAGGCCCCCTAGATGTCGTCATCAACAGGATCGCCCCGCGTCTGCCTCAGGGCGTGAGCTACCTGGGCCGCGGCGTAATCACCATCGACCTAGTTCAAGCAAGCCGTGGAGCGCTGAAGTCGCTGGACATGGCGGGCATAAGCATTCAGCCTGGGCAAGCCGTGGTTCGAGTATCCTCTGCTGATGTAGACCTCGCTGCACTTGCGCAGGCGAAGGGCTCGGCTAGCACCCGGAGCGCACACGCCGGCGCTACCGGCGACGGCGCGTCCGGTCGAGGGTTCTGAGGCCTATTCTGTACGGGACTACGTTAATGAGGTACATCATGACTCCGGAGACGACGCCCACTCCCGGGAGGATGAACCACGCAGACCGGCCTGCAAACGCGGCTAGTTCGCCCGGCCCCACGCCAAGCCAAGCCCATAGGCCGCCCAGAGCAGCGTAGTTTGCCGACGCAGTCGCCGACACGTAGTCGCGAGGCCCTGCGCCGTAGAGCGCGGCCAGACCGCAGCCCAGACCGGTAACGGCCACAGCGTAGACAGCTGACGCCAGCCCCCACCAGAGCGCGGGCGCCACGCGCTGCTTCATCAGTGGAAGCATTACGGCTGTGGGAGCGCCCAGAAGAAGGCTGATTAGGAGCTGAGTCGGCCCAAGCGTGATCCCTATGCCGGCGCCGGTCACCGCGCACGCCGCCAGCGACCATCGTGCTCCATGCCGCGCGCCCACGATGGCGATTAAGCTGGGCGTCATGTATCTCACATAGCCTCCGAGCCCCGGAAGGCCCATCGACAGCGCCCATACGACTACACACACTGCCGCGGCAAGAGCCGACTCAGTCAGAGGGCGAGCACTTCTCACTGCATCCGCCTCCCAGGCAGTCGATGCTCGATTCGGGATTCCAGAACCACGATTCGAACATCTCGCGGCCTATCGAGTCCAAAGCGTCGCGCGCGCCGCACTCCGGCAAGGCTTTCAGCGCCTGTCGGGCTTGGTCGGCATATTCGCATATTACCCCGTCGAGCCATATGCGCAAGCGCCCCTTCTGAACCAGCTTGCGCAGACGCAGGCCATCGTCGGCACGTTCAACCCGCTTGATCTCCGACGCCAGCAGGCCCACCTGCTCCATGCCTGCCGTCATCTCAAGGCCCAGGACATGGTATCCCACGCGGCCCAGCGCCAGGTCTGTCATGGCCTGCCCCTTGATGTCCAGGTCGAACCCTGTCAGGTTGTTAATATCGTTGATAGTCTGGAACACGAACCCCATGTACCGTCCATAGCGTGCCAAGGCATCCACGCAAGCCGCGGGCGCGCCCGCCATGATGGCCCCCATAGCCATCGACTGCTCCATCAGCGACGCGGTCTTTCCTTCGATCACTCTATCCACATAGTCGCGTGCCAGGGGGCGCTCGCGACGCGCAGCGACCAACTCCAGCAACTCGCCTCGGCATAGGTCGAGATGGGCCTTGTTGAAATGGAAGCGGATTTGGCAGTACACTCCAGCCGGCAAGACCGGACGCATCCGCTCAGCCACGTCGTGGGCCATCGCCACTAGTAAGTCGCCCATTACTACGGCACGCTCGCTCCCGAACGTCGCGTGAAACGACTGCTGACCCCTACGAAGAGCGTCGCCGTCGATGAGGTCGTCGTGAACCAAAGACGCTTTGTGGAGCAACTCCACAGCTGACGCAAGCTGAATCAGACTATCGATGCCAACGCGGCTGCCACAGCCCTCGACGCCGCCGCGCCCGCCTTCCCCGTCCACGCCTGCACTGCACACCAGGTACGCCAGGTACATCAGGCACGGCCTAAATCTCATGCCCCCGCCGACCGCGCAGTCATACATGTCGCGCAGTTCAGCCGGAAGGTTGTGCGCTTCATCGGCCAGCCTTGCGTCGACCTGACGGGCTACGGGTGCCAGCAGTTGCTCATAAAGCGCCCGGGTACGTGCGCCCCGCTCTGCGTCCGCCTCCATTACACTACCTCGACTTCTTGCATGGTCTCCCGCTTTTCCTCGACTTCTGCATTAGTCAGCCGTCCCTGCTGCGTGATCTGGAGCGACTTTGAGGCCCCCGTCTGCGGATCCTTGATGGTCGCATGCATTATCATGTTGGCGTCGTACTCATAGGTTACGTCTATGGGATAATTGCGGGGTTTCGAGCCGCCCAGCGGCAACACCACCCTGCCAATCTCGTTGCAGTTGGCCGGGTTTCTGTCTTCGCCCTGCAGCACTACGAGTTCCACAGACGACTGACCGTCTTCATGTACGTAGTAAGTGGCGGTGTGCGACGCAGGGATGGGCGAGTTCTTGGCGATCATTATCTCATTGATGTCGTCGCCCGTCTTGGAGTCGACAAGCAGCACGCCGTAGCTGTGGCTTGTGACGTCTTCGATCCTGGTGTCGCGCAATCGGCGCCCGGCTTCGCTCAACACTACCTCGGGATCGCCCCGGCCGGCCAGTATGATGCCTGCGTATATGGCCGCCCCCAGGGCGACTGCCTCATCTGGGTTGACTGATAGAGTGGGTTCCTTGCCAGTCACTCTGCGGATCATCTCGTTAGCTGCGGGCATGCGAGTCATGCCGCCGACCAACAGCACCTGATCGACATCAGCCCACTCCAGCCCTGACGCACTCATCACCGCATCCAGGAGCATTTCCGAACGCACAAGCAGGTCCGCCGTCATCTCCTCGAACTGCTTGCGGGTGATTTCAACCGTCAGCCTGGCTCCCTGGGCACTGATAGTGATCTTGGCCGAATCCCTGGACGAAAGGGTCTTCTTGGCAGACTCGGCTCGCTGGCGCAAGTCCTGGAGAGCCTCAAGGTCGTCAAGAAGGTCTATGCCGTGCTCTCGCTTGAACTCGTCATTGCAGAACATGATTACCTTGTCGTCAAAGTCCTTGCCACCCAGCTGATGGTCGCCATCAGTGGCCACTACGCGGACCTTGCCCTCCGCCACCTCCATGAGCGTGACGTCAAACGTGCCGCCGCCGAGGTCGTACACGAGGATCCGCTGATGAATGCCGGGGTTGCTCATGCCGAAGGCCAGCGCCGCGGCTGTAGGTTCGTTCACTATTCCCAGCACGTTGAACCCGGCTATCTTGCCGGCATTCATAGTGGCCTGCCTGCGAGCGTCATCGAAATAGGCCGGCACTGTTATCACTGCGCTGGGAAGCTCGGCGCCGAGAAGTGTCTCGGCATCGGTTTTCAGCTTCTTTATGATCATCGCGGAGATATCTTCAGGGCGAAACTCCCTGCCGCTATGGGTGAAGACGAAATCGGGGTTGCCCATCTGCCTTTTGACGAACTCGACCACATTCTCCGAGTCGCTTACCGCGGTGTTCTTGGCAATCGCCCCCACAGTGACCTGGTTCTCCGCGTCGAACAGGACCACCGATGGAGTGATTCGCTCGCCCTCCCTGTTCGGCACGATTTCGGGATTGCCGTAATCGTTGAGCACGGCCAGAGCCGAAAACGTAGTGCCAAGGTCGATTCCAACTGCCTTCATAGGTACACCTCCGCTCGCTTGGTCGTTTGCCCGCCTTCTACTGCGGCAGCAGCACCCGCCGGGCCTTGCCTATCTCCATAATCATCCGGTCGGCTTCCTGCCTTGCCGAAAGGTCAGGGCTATTCACCCGCGCTCTATACTTCTGATACTCGCGGTCCAGAATCTGCTTTATCTGAGCCGGGCTGGCCCCGGGCGGTATGCCGAACATCTGGCGGTATCTCTGCGCAGGGGTTTGGCTATCGAACGACCGCCCGCCTCCCCCTGAGCCGCCCGTATTCGGGGTAGTTGCCGTCGTAGTCTTGGGAGTGCTCTTGGGCCGCGGCTGCCCGTGCGGTTGCGGGCCATGAACGTCCCGGATGGTTAAGGTGAACGACAGGACCCTCGGCGCCCAGGCTATGACAGAGTTGCCTTCGAACAGGGCAGCGTTGGCGTACGCGCTGAACGATCCGGACCCCTGGTGGCTAAGCGCCTCGTAGGGGACGAACACCGAGAAATCGTCGTACTCGGTAGAGGGGTACGGAGTGTCGACACCCTCATAGACGCAGGCGTTCCCGCCGCTGTCGGTGAACTCGCCAGAAGCGCCGGGCACCGGCTTGCCGTCGGTGTAGTAGAACCAATAGATCAGTAATACTTGCTCTGACTGAGCGCTTCTGCGTTCGGTGACCGCCATTGAGGCATGAATCATGATGCCCCGTCGCCCGCCGTAGGTCGCGTCGTAGTCCGCCCAGACTCTATGTATAGCGCCCTTTGCCATCGCCAGCTCCTCTGCTCCTCTGCTCCTTTGCTCTCCTGCTCAGTCTACCTTTACGCGATCCATCAGCCGCCGCTTTGCCTCGACCTCGCGGTCGCTCATCCTGCCGGACTGCGATATGTGCAGCTGGGCAATGCGGCCAGTCCTTTCGTCTTCCATATAGCAGTGCATCACCATGTTGGCGTCGTACTGGTACGTCACCCGCACAGGATAGCCCCTCGGTTTGGGCCTATCGAACTCAAGTTCAGTCTCGCCGATGGTGTTGCAGTTAGCCGGATCGCGGTCCTGCCCCTGCAGCACTACGAACTTAACGCGCGCCTGGTTGTTGGATATGGTGTAGAAATGATCTTGCACCTCGTGGGGGATCGGTGTGTTCCTGGCGATCATCACCTGGTTGTACTCGGTTTTCGTGCGATCGTCCATCAACACGATCCCGAACGCGTGGCTCGTCACATCAGTCACTCGTGTATTGGCAAGCCGGCGCCCTTCGGCGGTCGCAAGTATCGAGGCATCACCCTTTTGAGCCATGAGGATGCCGGCCTGGACCGCTGCGCCCATGGCCACGGCCTCGTCAGGGTTAATGGCCTGGCTCGGGGCTTTGCCCGACATGCGCTCGATCATCTGGCGCACCATGGGCATGCGCGTGGATCCTCCTACCAAGAGCACTGTATCAATCTGGCCCCATCCCGTTTTGGCCTCGCTCATCACCGACTCTACAAGCATCTTGGTGCGCTCGAGAAGGTGACCGGTCATCTGTTCAAACTGCTCCCGCGTAAGTTCGACCGTCAGCCGCTTGCCGGATGCGCTCATGCTGATCTTAGCCGATGGGCGGGAAGACAACGTCTTCTTGGCGGCCTCCGCGCGCTGGCGCAGGTCTTGCTGTACTTCTACCTCCGCCAGCAGGTCGACTCCGTGCTCTCTCTTGAAGGCATCGTTGACGTAAAGCATTATCTGGTCGTCGAAGTCATTGCCGCCCAGCATGTGGTCGCCATCAGTAGCGACGACCGTGATCTCGCCGCGACCGACGTCCATGATGGTCACATCGAATGTGCCGCCTCCCAGGTCATACACCATTATCCGCTGGTCGGACGCATTCGTGAGCCCGTAGGCCAGGGCCGCCGCTGTGGGTTCATTGATAATGCGAAGCACGTTCAGCCCAGCTATCCTGCCGGCGTTTATCGTGGCGCGCCTGCGCGTGTCGTCGAAGTAGGCGGGTACCGTGATCACGGCATCGTTGACCGCCTCGCCGAGCAGCCTTTCAGCGTCTTGCTTGAGCTTTCTGAGTATAAGCGCCGAAATCTGTTCAGGGCCGTATTCGGTATCGCCGTGGGTGAACGCGTAATCGGCATTGCCCATCTGCCGTTTGATGAACTCCACCACGTTATGCGGATCGCTCACAGCAGAGTTCTTGGCGACGCTCCCGACTACCACACAATCATCATCGCCAAAGTACACGACTGAGGGAGTGACACGTTCTCCTTCTGCATTCGGGACTATCTCGGCCTTCCCAAACTCGTTCAGTACGGCGATGGCCGAGAATGTAGTGCCAAGATCGATTCCAATTGCGCGAGACATCACACACCGCCTCCTGCGGGGCCCGGCGGTTCCGTCCAACGGGCCACGATCACCGATTGCGGGCGCAGCACCTTACCGTCCTTTGTAAACCCGTCCTTCACTACGCGGACAACGCGCCCATCCTCGTCGCGAGATTCGGCAGGCACCGTGCGTATGGCCCGTTGAAACTGCGGATCAAAACTACCTGCGTTCGGGCTCACGCCTGGGCCTGCGAAAATAGGTTCTATCCCGCGACGCGCCAGCACCTCGGTGAGTTCTTCCATGACATAGCCAAGGTACCTTCGCGCGAGCGCGCCCTCTTCCTTCATAACGTCGTCATCGCCGGTATAGTTCTTGATGTTGTCGTAGAGTAGAATCAGGTCGGTATAGGCCTCCTTCATCCGGCGATCCACAAAGTCGCGCTTAAAGGAGTCAAGCTCATCGTAGAGCCTGGAGAAGGCCTTTTCCTTCTGATCGTCGTACTGGATCTTGTCCGCGAACATGGCGATAAGCTGGTCCAATTTGCCCTGTGCTGCCGCGATCTCTGCCGCAATGCCAGCATGGCTGGTAGGCCGGCCTGGGCCAGGTTCGGGTTCAGGTTTGAGCTGGGGTTCGGGCATGTGCTCTCGCCCTAGCTCGGATGCGAGATCTGGATCGGGTCCAACATCAGGGCCGGGAATGGGCCCACTGAAATCCTGCGTTACCGGAACCGAATCGGGCAACTCCACAATGATTCTCCTTCCTATAGCGAACTGGCGGCAGGTCCGAAACGGCCTATGAGCATCCGCCTCCGCATATTGCATTCAGAATACTGTAAAGGCATAGGCCGCCGATGCACTGCGAACACGTGTCGTCATCCATGGAATCGCACGAACCTCCCGAGCTCGTGCCGCCTCCCCCGGTAGGGCCGGGTTGCGTGTTCCGTGGGCCGCCTCCGGGATCAGTTGGAATCCGGCGTGGAGTGCCCCCCCATCGCGTAAATGAAGGAATCGAGTGAGTCGCAATCGGCCAATAAGCGCTCGGCCCGACCGAGAATGGAGAGACTCTTCAGGTACATCCCGGCACGGTCGGCATCGAACGCTTCGCGCATCAGTTCGCAAAATGACCCTGCCCGCAGCTGAGCATCGTACGGAAGGGATGCAAGCCAAGCCTGCATTCGCGCAGCCCATGAGTGGTTATCGTAATCCACGCCGTCCAACATGACGGGCGCCAAGCACAGCGCGCTACCGTGTTCCATGTGCGTACCGCCAACCTCCATTCGCATTCGGTCTAGCAAGACGTGCCGCAGCGTTCGTTAGTGTGACGATAATTGGCTCCGGGGCCTGTAGCTATCAACATACGTAGCAGACTATTGGAAACGCTGCCGGCCACGTACATTTTCGGATTCTCCAACCATACGGGGATTCCTTCAAGAAATGCGGGCGAAAGCGTGGAGCAGTCGCACCACTCAGCTTCGGTACAGACGAAGCTCTAGGCAGTCGCCGCGACCGGGTTGCTGCCTGCAGCTTGGGGCGGGGGCAGTATGATGCGCCTTGGGTTAAGGTTTGATCCCGCGTATGCCAGAGAACTAGCGAACCTGTAAGAAATGTGGCTGGTTTTCTGACGAACCTGCTCAAGATGTGTCAGGTTTGAACACCGGGAGGGGGCGAGGGCGGGCCAATTTGGGTTTTACTGGTGGATCGGTGGGCATTTGAGGCCTTTTCAGACGCATTCGGGAGGGGTGCGCGTATAGCCATATTATGTAATACGTCCCTACCTGCGGATTTGCGGGGTGCCTGACTCCAGAAAAAGGAGGCGCCGTTGCCGGCGCGAATTCAGACAACTAGTGCCGGCCAAACCTGGCAGAATCCGAGCAGGTCGCTCAGAAAACCGGCCACAAAACGAGCAGAATGGTCCAAACTATGGTAACTACCAGGCGCACAGACGTTGGGGAATGAAATCGATTTTTCGCAGAAGGTCGGCGACACACAGAACAAAACATGCTCCCAGAAGCCTTGACGATGTAACCGAATGGGGGAGTATGGCCATGCGCCGGATTCTCCTCAGGAGCCTTGTGCAGTCGCCAGGTATTCACAAGGCAGGCCGTCCTTCCGGCTCAGCCAAGCCCCGGGCCAGCCTTGTTCCGCCTGCGAGGAATTCGTCTATGCGGAAGACCTACGCTGGCTGCGCCCGCATTCTCGGGCCGCATCACAACGGCCAGGTCACCGCAACATTCTCCAGAGATGGCTGGCGGTTTTCGCCCTCACATCATGTGTTGAATGGCCCCGATACCGCCGCCGATTGTGTGGCGGAGTACATGGTGTTCTGCGCAGGTGGGAGAGTCCTCTCCCTCAACGGAGTCGGCGCCAGCGGTGTTTCTGTAAGGCTGAGTTCGGTGCCATAGCCCGCAGTCACTGATGAAACCGGGGCGTGGAACCAAGGCGGACTGCAAGGTTCCGTGATAGTAACCCCTGAGAGCAAGTGGTTCACATTCACCCCAACGTCTGTAGTGGTCACGAAGGTGACCTCTGCTTTGAGCGCACAGGAACAAGTCACGCGGCTATTGCGGGCGCTCCGAGGGCGACGGGGAGGCATCGACCCGGCAGATGTATACTATATCCTGGGTTGTTTCGACTAGTGGACCGCGACGATAGCCCTTCCACGTCTTTGCGATCCTGAACCCGCTGCACGTCAGAGCGAGCGCTACCTCCCGCGGGAAGTATATGCCGCGCTCTGACTGGGCTCGGGCCCACCTAACTAGCGAGCCACCATCCCATTCCTCCAGGCGAGTGTCGATGGTCTCGATCTGCCTGGCGAAATCAAAGGTGGCCTTGTAGGTGTCGACTATCCTGCTGCCGCGGACCGGGTGGATGACCTCGAATACCTCTTCCTCCCCGCTGGACTCGATCATGGCCTTGACATTCGGTATGGAGAAGTCAACAACGAACACGCCTCCAGGCGCCAGATGCTCTCGCACTCTTGCGAACACAGCCAGCAGATCCTGCGAGGCAGTGCAGTGGAGTATCGTGTTGCAGGCAGCCATTATCAGGTTGAACCTGCGGCCAAGCTCGAATCGGCGGATATCACCCTGAATCAGCGAGGCTCGCCCTGCTACTGACCTTCCCTCGATGTCGAGCTTCCCCTGACACCGCGTCAGCATGTCGCGGGAGAGGTCGATTCCGGTCACCGTATGCCCCGCCGCGGCCAACGGAATCAAGAGCCTTCCTGTGCCGCATCCCAGCTCCAGCACTGGATCACCGTGCGCTCTCGCTAGGTCCAGGTACATCTTGAGGTCCGCGTCGTACGATGAATGCAGTATGTCATAGAATTCCGCGAAAAACCCCTCGTATTGCGGCAACGACTGGGCACACGCCGGTTCGGCACCGCGGCCGCCTCCGCCTAATCCTCGCCCATTCCCCAAATCCGCATTCGACCTGCGACCGTCTCTATCTTCACGTCTCAATCCCCTTGTCCGCCCTTCCCGGTTCACTCGCGCCCGCAGCCCACGCGGCTGACGCGCCTGCGCGGCTGTCTCTTAAGAGTTCCATTCTCGCAGGACGGATTCCTCCTGGGCGGGCTACTGCTTCACCCCCAGATATGACTCTTGGATCGACGGGTCGCTCAAGAGCTCGCGAGCGTTACCCGATTTCACGATCTGCCCATGCTCCAACACGTAAGCGCGATCCGCGGCGGAAAGGGCTTTATGGGCGTTCTGCTCGACCAGTAGGAGCGTCTTGCCTGCCCTCCTGATGTCTTCGATCACCTGGAATATCGTCTCCACCAGTATGGGCGCAAGCCCAAGTGACGGTTCATCTAGGAGCATTAGCTCCGGGTCGCTCATGAGACCTCGGCCAATGGTAAGCATCTGCTGCTCACCGCCTGAGAGCGTGCCGGCCATCTGGCTCGCACGCTCCCGGAGCCTGGGGAACAACTCATAGACGCGGTCGAGGTCTTTCCGGATCGCCTGATGATCGTGGCGCAGGTATGCTCCGAGCATCAGGTTATCGAGTACGGTCAAATTAGCGAAGACCAGTCTGCCCTCGGGAACCTGACATATGCCGTGCTTGACAATGGCGTAAGACGCTGCGGGCAGCGGTGATCCCTTGAAGGTCATAGCGCCTTCGCTGGCTCTCACAATGCCCGAAATGGCGTTCAGCAGCGTAGACTTACCAGCTCCATTGGCGCCGATGATAGTGACGATCTCGCCCTGGCCCACCGACACACTGACACCACGGAGGGCATGGATGCCGCCGTAATGAACGTGCAGGTTCCGAACCTCAAGCACCAGTCTTCACCCCCTCGCCCAGGTACGCCTGGATGACCTGGGGGTCGCTTTGTATGGCACGAGGCGGTCCTTCTGTCAGCTTACGCCCGAAGTTGAGCACCACAATATTCTCACAAATCCCCATTATCAGGTCCATCCGGTGCTCGATCACCAGTATCGTGCAGCCGAACTCGTCACGTATCCTCGATATCAGCGTCATCAACTGGCGAGTCTCGTCCGGATTCATGCCGGCCGCAGGCTCGTCCAGCAACAAAAGACGCGGCCTGACTGCCAGTGCCCGGGCAATCTCGAGTCGCCTCTGCACCCCGTAAGGCAGGCTTACCGCCTGCTTGTCACGCCACTCGTCCAATCCCATGACATCCATAAGGCGAGACGCTTCGCGCTTGAGCTGCTTCTCCTGCTCGCCGTAGCGCCGTGTCCTGAAAGCAGAATCGGCCACGCTGTAGCCGGCCAAGTCATGGCAGGCTGTGAGGATGTTGTTGTACACCGACAGCCGCTTGAAGAGACGGATGTTCTGGAAAGTGCGGGTGATGCCCGCCTGCGCTATCCTGTGCGGCTCAAGATTGTGGATGGGCTTTCCGTCGAACACGACCTGCCCCGCTGTAACCTTGTAGATGCCTGTAATCAAGTTGAACACCGTGGTCTTGCCGGCGCCATTGGGGCCGATCAAACCGGATATCGAACCGCTCCGCACACCGAAACTGACGTCTTCGACAGCGGTCAGTCCTCCGAAAGTCTTGGTCAAGTCGTGCGTTTCAAGGATGTTCATGGGCCCACCTCCCCGCCTTCGGCCCCTGCCGCGGCCCCCGTTCCAGCCCCAGCCCCAGTCTGGGCTTTTCTGCCACACAAGAAGCGCCGGATCGCGTCGAGCGTTATCTCTTTGCCGCCCATCAGTCCCTCGGGTCGGCTGATCATGATGAAAATGACTGCCGCGCCGTACACAACCAGTCGCCATATCGCGAAGGTCCGAAGTATCTCGGGAAGCGCGGTAAGCAAGATCGACCCCAGAACACTTCCGGAGACGCTGCCTATGCCGCCGAAGATCACAATGATGGTCAGCTCAGTGGATTTTGCCATCCCGAACATCTTGGGCTGCAGAAACCCGGTGTAGTAGCCCATCATTCCTCCTGCGATTCCGGCGTACACTGCGCTCACAAAGAGCGATAACATCTTGTATTTGAAGGTGTCGATGCCCACGGTCTTGGCCGCCAGCTCCTCTTCGCGAACGGCGATCATGTTCCGACCGTGCCTTGAGTTGACAAGACGCACCATGAACAATGTCGCTGCAACGCATATCAGCGCCACATTCCAAAGATCAGTCCGTATGGGGATACCAGGCCACCCACGTGCGCCCCCGAACGTCTGCACATTGTCGAGAACCAATCGTATTGCTTCGCCAAATCCCAGTGTGGCAATGCAGAAGTAGTCCCCCTTGAGATTCAGAGTCAACCGGCCGATAGGCAGGCTCACCAGGCCGGCGAATAGGCCCCCGGCGAGCAAGGCCACTAGAAACGGAAGTCCCATGCGCACTCCGGCCCAGGCTGCGGCGTAGGCGCCCAAAGCCATGAAACCGGCGTGGCCGAAGGAAAACAGGCCCGTAAATCCTGTCAGCAGCGACAGGCCCAGAACGGCCATGAGGTTCATACCCGCGAGCATCAATATTCCCTTGATATAGAACCAGTTCACAGCCGTCCCTCCTATGCCTTTTCCTCGGTGGCCTTGCCCGCGAGGCCCATGGGCCGGAAGACAAGCACCGCGATGAGCAGAGTGAACGAGATCAAGTCTCTGAACTGCGATGAGAAGTAGCCGGAGATGAGAGTCTCTATGATACCGAGAAGCAGCGAGCCTATGACCGCGCCAGGAAGGCTTCCGAGTCCTCCGAATACGGCCGCGATGAAGGATTTGATGGTTATGCCTCCCATCTGTGGGTACACCGTGTATTTCATACCGAACATTACTCCGGCCACGCCCGCCAAGAATCCGCCTATGGCGAACACTAGCGTAATGACGAAGTCAGTATTGATTCCCATGAGTTTCGCGGCTCGCGCATTGTGAGCTGTAGCCTGAACCGCCTTTCCTACTTTGGTACGATCAAGGAAGTACACCAGAAGCGCTAGGCATACTGCTGAGATGATGAAGATCATGATGTCGAGGCGACCGATATAGATGGGACCAATCTCGATGGGCGCGCGCGGCAGCACGGTCGGATAAGTCTTGAAAGTGGGGCCTATTGTGGCCACCACGAAGTTCTCGAGAAACATGGAAGCGCCCATCGCAGAGATGATGAAGTAGAGAAAGGGGGCATTTCGCAACCGAAGAGGTCGGTATGCCACTCGCTCCACAATCACCGCAAGAGCCGCAGAACACAGGGCAGCGCCCACGAAAGCCGCCGGAAAAGCCCACTTCGCCAGTGTGAGCAGGTAGAACCCGAAATAGGATCCCAGCATGATCACACCGCCGTGGGCGAAGTTACTGAAACTCATGATAGAGTAGACCAGCGAGTATCCGACGGCCATCAACGCGTAAACGCTCCCGATAGACAACCCGTTTATCATCTGCTGAAGAAACTGTGCCATCTTGGACCTCCCCTCCGACGCCGAATCTCACGTGAAACATGAGGCGCGCCGGCAGGCGCTTTCGCGGCGGCAGCCCGCCACCTTGCGCGACACCGGCGCGCCCTAAGCGCTCAGGATGCTATGGCCATCACCGTAACCATCATCACGGCGCGTACTTCTGCTGGAACACGTAGTTGCCGTCCATGATCCTGATGATGGCTGCCTCCTTGCCCTCTGGGTTATGCGTCGCAGGGTTGATCTTGATTCTGCCTGTTATGCCCATGATATTCGTGCTCTCCAAGGCATCCCTTATGGCAGCTGGGCTGAAGCTGTTGGCCCTCTTGACGGCGTCCACGAACATCAGGAACGCATCGTGGACCAAGTAGCCATTGAGCTCCACGGCTCGCTTGTACTTGGCCGTGTATCTGGTCTTGAAATCCTGAACATCGGGGTCGTCATAGTCGAGGTGGTTCACGACGTAACTGCCGTGCACCGCGTCCTTGGCCATCTGTATCAGTACCTCCGACGGCCATCCGTCGCCGCCCATCAGAGTGGCCTTAATGCCAAGCTCTCTTGCCTGATTGGCGCTTAGGGCCACCTCCTTGAAGAAGTAGGGCATGAAGATGATCTCGGGATTGGCTGCCTTGATCTTGGAAAGCTGGGGCCTGAAGTCGGTATCACCAAACTTGAAAGCTTCCTTGGCGACGATCTTGCCGCCCTTCTCAGTGAAGGTCTTGATGAAGAACTCGGTCAGGCCCTGGGAGTAATCATCCGCCACATCGTAGAGAACAGCGGCCTTCGTAAGCTTGAGTACATCGTAGGCGAAGCCGGCTGCGACGGCTCCCTGGTAGGGGTCGATGAAGCACACTCTGAAGTTGAATGGCTTCACTTTGCCGTCTACCACAGTGACCTTGGGGTTCGTCGCCACCGTGGCGATGTCGGGCACCTTCATCTCCTCGAGCACCGAGGCGATGGGGATCGCGTGTCCACTTGCGTTAGGCCCCAGGATGCACACGACCTTGTCCTGGCTGGTGAGACGCCTCACGGCATTAACGCACTCCATGGCGTCTCCTCTGTGATCATATCCAACCACTTCGACTTTGGCGCCGAGCAATCCGCCGGCCGCGTTGAGCTCCTCGGCCAGCATCTTGACTGTGTTCAGCTCGCACTGCCCCCAGATCGCCTGATCGCCGGTGAGAGACCCAACCCACCCGAGTTTCACGACTTTCTCAGCGGCGCTTCCGTACGCGAACAGTCCAAGGCAGAGTGCAACACAGGCAGCAAGAATCAGGACGCGCTTCTTCTTGATGGACACCAGTACTCTCCCCCATTTCTCAAGATGTAGTTGATATGTCAAGCCCGTACCCCCAGGGGACGAGCCCGCAGCGCAAATCGGAGTCTATGAATATATCTTCAGTAACGGGGAGATGTAACATTGCCGTGTGGAACGCAAACGTCTGCCTGTGCTCCGTATAGATCAAATATACCAGTTAGGAAGTGCAAAGGTCAAGCAGATAAGTAGATAATATGCTTCTGTACTGTATGAATATCCGAGTATTTTCGAGGATTTGCGGGACGGGTCGGAGCGCCGTCATGAGACAGGAGCGTCCGCCAAGAGCATGGCGGCCAGCCATGCACAGACGCCGGCTGCAAGGCATGGCCAGAGCGAAAGCCCGTACACTGCCCGGATTCCCGCCCCTGCCACGCTGGCCCCATTTATCAGCACTCCGACAATTGGCGGGATGGCTGCTGCTCCGGTGATCGACATGATGTTGACAGCCGACGTGGCTGAGCCGGCCGCCTCGGGAGGATACTGATCCTTCACGATGGCAAACCCTAGCCCTCCTGAGCTGGCTCCCAGCCCCATCGTGAAAAGCAGAGCATAGAGCGCCCCAATGCTTAGGCGCCCCGGAAAGAACACGATCGGGATCCAGGTTAGCGCGTAGGCCCCGGTAGTCCAGGCCAGAATGGACCGCCTTGCCTGAAACGCGTTGCCGCTGCGCCGCGACAGGCGATCTGCGACCCAGCCGACTAGGGGAGCATTGACGATGTACCCAACGCCAATCATCATCACGGCAGCGGCCGCCTGCTCACGGCTAACATGGTGTGCACTCATTATGTGTGGAATCCCCCACAGGCTCTGGAACGCAGACTGCGATCCATACCTGGCGAACATGAACAGGCTGACCAGCCAGAGGTTACGGTCACGCGCAAACACCTTGACCGCTGCAAGCGTCCCGCCCGCGCCGCGGGGCGTACAATCCGTTACTCGCGATTTCTGTGCCCTGGACACAAACCAGCACATTACGGTCAAGACAATTAGCAGCACTCCGATAATGTCAAACGAACCACGCCAGCCGGCAGCGGAAGCAAGCCAGGCCATGGGAGCCGTTCCCAGCACCGCGCCGGCATTGCCCAGGGCAAGAAACAAGCCGTTAACAGATGCAAACCTGTCAGCGTCGTACAACATGGTTATCATCTTGACGCCTGGGATGAAGATGCCTGAAAGCCCGGCCCCTATCAGTATCCTGCCGACAAAGGCAGTCGTCATGCTGCGCGAGGCGGCGAACATCCACGTGCCGATTGTGCCCAGGCACAAGCAGCAGGAAACTACGATCATCGGCCCAAACAGATCCGACAGTATGCCCACCGCCGGCTGGGCTGCCGCATACGCCACGAAGAACGCTGACGACATTAGCCCCAGCTCGACCGTGCCAATGTGAAGCTCCTCCGCCAATTCCGCCGCTACCACCGATAGGGCGACTCGCTGAACAAAAGACATGAAGTAAGCCGCTGAAAGCAGTGCGAATACCATTGACCGTTGCCGGAGTTGCCGCTGGAGCTCCCTGCCCGGTACGATTTCTCTCTTAGCCATGTATTCTGTTTGTGCCAATGCCACGTCAGTTCCTCCGAGTGCTAGTCTTGGGTCAGCCCGGTCAGCCCGGTCAGCCCGGCGCATGTATCAATAACCAGCCTGCGCTGGTCAGTCGTTAGCTGAGAATAGTCAGAATTGCTTCTTCCCGTGCCGCTGTTCTCGACCACCAAAACAACAGCATCGGGGCCAAGAGCGCAGGCGTGCCACACGCCCCTCTTGACATTGTAGACCTGCAGCGACTCCATTTCCACATTGTTTATCTTGCCAGTACCCCATTCACCCTGGCCGGTCGCTATAAACAGAATGGCCTTGCCTCTCATCAACACGAATACTTCGTCTGTCTCATTATGCCGTTCCAGCTGCATGATCGCATCGGCAGAGTTTTGTTCCGACGTGCATATCGCAGCCACACGCCACTGGCCAGACTCAACTAGAGGTGAATAGTCATCCACAAGGCAGCTGCTCACCTCGATTAGCTGCGAATCGATCGCCAAGTCCTCTCACCCCCAGTATAGGATGACACGTTTTCGCTGCATGCTTCAGCTTGTTGCAGTATAGTCTATCTTCGTCCGACGTCGCCCGCTTCCTCCTGCCCGACTCTGAAGCAGAAAGACTCCGCCGGAGCGGAGCCCTGCCAAGATCACCATGATCTGCGTCGCCGTGTTGACCTTACCCACCCGTGCGAGGAGGAATGCATACCAACTGCCCAATCTGCAGCCTGCCGGGGTTCACGCCAGGGTTGGCGCTAGTTAGGGCCGCCACGCTCACTCGAAAACGCCGGGCGATGCCATAGAACGTGTCGCCTCTTCGGATGATGTAGGGCGTCGCCCCGGCAGGACACGCAGGCGCCGAGGGCACGCCCGGAGCAAGGGCAGTCGGGATGCAGATGAGCTGGCCAACTCGCAAAGCATTCGGGTTCACTCTCGGGTTGGCCCTCCTGAGGGCGTCCACACTCGTCCCATGTGCACGGGCAATCGAGTAGAAGGTATCACCCGCCCTGATCTGGTATAGGAAACCGCCGGGGCACGCCGCACCCGGCGGACGACCGGGAGGTACACCCGGCGGACGACCGGGAGCCGCAGCAGCCGGGATGCAGAGAAGCTGCCCGACACGGAGCGAGGCCGGGTCAGTTCCCGGGTTAGCTCTCAAGATGGCGTCGACAGATGTCCCAAACCTGCTCGCAAGCGCATAAAGCGTGTCGCCAGGCCTGATCTGATGCAGGAATCCGCCCGGACAGGGCGGCGCCTGACGCGAACCGATCTCTTCCCTGTTGTCGCCTGCCATTACCGTTCACTCCTTAGGGTTGAGTCCAATGCACCATATGCATACCCGCGCTCACCTGTCCCCGAGCCGGGAGTACATATGACCCTGAGACCATGACGGCAATGTCAGGCCAACGGCGTGTTAACAGCAAGCCCACGGCAGTCCAACTGCGGAGGTTCCTAGCATAGCACCTCACATCCGCTGCATATGACCAAGCCAGTCTGCTCCAGTCGGGCCGCTACTTCCGGGAAGTACTGCCCAACATTTGGCGCATTGTGGGCATCTGACCCCATGAACACCCGGGTACCCCCGAGTCGTCTGTACAGCTCCAGCGTCTCCCAGTTGGGATATGGTCCGCCCAGCTGCCTGCGGATAGCCGAGGTGTTGACCTCAATGATGGCGCCCGATTCGATCACCAGCTGCAAAATGTCGGTCATTGACCGTCTCCATCTAGCCAGCCCGGGAAGCCCATATTCACGCGGCCATCGGGTCCTAATGTAGTCCAGGTGGCCGATTCTCGTGAAGAGCCCGCTTTCGAGCATGGCCATGGTTTCGCGCCAGTACGGCCCGCAGGCCTCCGCTTCGGACTTGCCCACGAAGTAAGCTGGACTTCCGATGAAAGTGTGATCGATCAGGTGAACCGAGCCCAGGACGTAATCGAACTGGTGGGCTTCGAGGAAGCGCCGGATATCATCTACATACTCGCTCTGATAAGTAACCTCAATGCCTGCCTTGATCTCCAGACGGTCGCCGTACTTGTCACGGCATCTGTCGACATCAGACAAGTACTCTTCGTAGTTGATGTAGCCATAAGCGGCATCGGACGGGTCAAAATCGACATGCTCGGTAAAGCACACCCCCGCGAGGTCGCATTGTATGGCGCTCTCGCACAGTTCATCGAGGGACGCGCGAGCATCAGGCGAGTGAGTGGAGTGCATATGATGGTCAAACAGTCTCGTGGGTCTTGCACCTCTCTTTCGGCAACACAGGCTCAGTATAGCACAAGCGTGTGCGGCGTGTCCGAAGGCGCCACTTCTGAAGCGCCCC